>Ga0255048_10000663_pt1 | contig 25741 bp, 29 predicted proteins | sample JV7_2_2_MG_FD_183619 | JGI IMG/M metagenome (GOLD analysis project Ga0255048, IMG submission 183619) | Seawater microbial communities from Jervis Inlet, British Columbia, Canada - JV7_2_2 | ecosystem: Environmental > Aquatic > Marine > Inlet | place: Canada: British Columbia | collected 2016-10-06
TATTTTAATAGAATCTTTGTGGTAAAAAATATAATAACCATTCCCCCTACTACTATATTAGCAGTTACAATAGAGATTTTGGCTAAATATTCTAACAAATCCATACAAGTTTCTACACCTCTCTCCGGCTACCACTAAAAAAACAAAGGGCCACGTAAAGACGTGACCCTCTGTATTTAAGTATCCGTTACCATACACCTGAACCGACGTAAAGATCACGTTGGTTCCATCTGGTCTGACCGTTTACATTTCCACCGTTGTCCTCGATATCTCCACTGTGCATTACAGTAAAGTCATTGAAGTTTGAGTAAGAATAAGTAACAGTTGCGTTGCCACCACCAGCATCTCCACCACCGTAGGTGACGGATGAAAGCTTGTTCTTCTTGCCAAGCCATAGTCTCAGGCCTTCGCAAGTAGCGATACGAATAGGTCTCTCATTGAGATTCTGTTTCGTATTACAGGCTCCTTCTTCTGTACAGTCATCAAGAGCATTAATCAAGTCGCCACTAACTGTTGTAACCTCAAAATCACAGGTTACTTCAACAGGGAACGTGACCGTCTTAGCATAGGGGAGTTTAGACCCAAGCTCAAAGATATCTTCACGACCAAGATCTACAGAAGCAGTAATTGAAGAGATGCGAGCATCCGTTCCCTTGACACCACTTAGCAATACACCCGGAATGTCTTCAGGAATAACGGTATAGTCTCCGCTATTAGAGAAGGCAGTAGATGTCGCAAACTGAATATTCTCACGACGATTTACTCCACCGTCTCCGATAGGGGCGTCGTCATTACCGGCAAACCCGCCAGCAACACCGGTTCCGCTTGGGTAATACTTTACTCCACAACCTGTAGAAATTGTATTGGTTGCGTCTCCAGATTTCCACACTTTGTAGTTACCGACCATAGTAACGTCTTCGGTGAAGTTATCGTCGAGTGGGAAATTATATCCAACAGATGAAACAACAAGACCTGACATTTCAACTACTGAGTCAGCATATGTGTCGGTTTGACCAGCCGATTGATTGTTCGCTTCGTTCCAAATTCCAAGCTGAACAAAAGATTTAACATTAGCAGCATTTCTATTAGCTAAGGCCGGTGAGGCTGAATACATCGCTGTTGCCATGCAATAAAGAGGGATATACCCGTCTAGAACTTTTGACATTGTTACTTCAACGTCAGGGGTTCCTTCTACATTTTCGTAGATAGAAATCTGACCAAGTTCAAATACCTGTTCTAGGTTAAAAGTGGTAGTAATACCAACAGATTGAACACCATGCACGACCTTCATACTTGCCTGCTGATCAGGCGCAGTGCTGTCGGGTGCCATAGCAACCTGTTGAATAGCATAATAAACTCTATTATTAGTTGCCATTAAACTTCTCCTAAAAATTAATTAATTCATTATTAGATACGTATCTGATATTGTATACACCATTTTAATCTATAACAACTTCAAAAGTCGCCCTTACCGTGCCTTCATGAAGTCTAGAGTTATAGCTATTCATTTCTGAAACTGCCATCTCTGTCATTCTTGCAAACAGATATTGATATTGAGGTGTGTCAACAATATCCTTATAGTTATTTGGGTTTGCGACGGACATCCCCCTAAAGTCTAAGGGGAAAGCGCCGCTGGATGCTACCGTATTGCTATTATATAGCCAGATTCTGTTATCTTTCTGTAAAGAAATAATGTCTATCAGTTGATTTCTCCACCATCTTGATTCGGCAACAATGTGGAACAAAACATCTTGTCTAACAAATTGTGACGTGTCGCCCATTTGATATGGAGTAAATCTTCTTCTAGGAACTGCCTCTATTACTATTGAGGGCATTTGAACTCTATTATTTGCGAGTATGCCCCAAGCTCCAGAACCTGCTACATCGTAACTAGTATCATCTACACGTAAAGAATCATACTGAAGCTCGTCCCACCAAGGGGCTTGGTCTGCAATATAGACTTGGATATTACGGTAACTGTGTTCAAGCTCAACTGTAGCTGTAGTACTAATAGCGCTGTCAAAAACAACCCTCCCATTGGGATAGTCATAGTGATGACCATAGGTGCTGTCTCCAGTGCCATATAGTACGCCATTAACATATACCCCAGATATGCCGATTCCTGAATAGTCTGAGCCTGCATCCGAATATAGTTTACCTGTCTCCCAAACCCAGTCTTTCCTCGCGGACTCCCATATTTGTCCATTTATATAAGAAGGGTCTTGAACTGCTCTTAAATTACTAAAGTCTCCCCCAAAAGCCCCGGAGGTTGGTATGCTTACATCGCTCCACCCTCCTATTTGAAGCATTCCCCAGTCCATATACCATTTTAAGTTATTTTCTAACTCTGAGGTAAAAAGAGTATCTCCGACATGTGACACTTTTGAAAAGCTTGTATAGCCTTCTCCGTTTGGTAAGCTCATTTATATCACCTTTGTTATTTCTCGCCTGACTATAACGTCTATTTCATCATGTAGTCCCTCAAGGGCTCTTGTTGCAAAATTGTTGCTAGCTGTCCCTACGAAAGCAGAAGGAACACCCCATGAAGAGCTTTGTCTGGATATCATTATCCCTCCCCCTGCCCTTCCTCTTCTCCCCGGTTGAAATTTATAGTTATTAACTATTCTGGTGTCTCCCTCTAAAAGTAGCCACCTGAGCCACTCCAGATTAGATCCATTTTCTGTTACAAAATCTGCTTCTGGCATGGATAATGCTTTTGAATAGTCGTTATCTACCATACTTATAGAAATCCCTCCGAATTTCCCCGCCCCCTTCACATATCTAACCTCAATAGCCTCTGCCCACATATCTATAATGTTTGCTATCCTAGAAGCCCCATCTACCAACCCAAACTGATACCTTAGCTTCCCTCCTGCTAGTGAATTTACTTCAGGTGCCTGTTCTAGTTTTATTCTAACCAGATTCTGCAAGGCTATCTCAATAGACTCTGTAATATTATTGATAGAAGCAAGAAGCCTTTTGTTGATCTCCTTGTCTATTTCTTTCTGAAAGTAAGATTGGAATCCTGACTCTAACCTAATACTCAAGTTTACCATTATTTGATCCTTTTCCAGTTACAGAATACAAACTCGTCGTCACCAAATCCTGCTGGTTGAGGCTCGCTAATGCGTTCAAATCTTGCATCCGCATAATTTGCTATCTCTGTTGAGGGCTGAAGCTCTTTTGCCCTTAATAGCTTAGGGGTTACTTCCTTCCTTCCTATTACCTGTATTATTCCATCAGGGGCGTTAACTGGAGTCTTTATACCTAAGAAATCTTTATAGTCATATATGACTGCAAGGTTTATGTTTTCTGTGGATATAACGGGCTTTTTACCATTTCCAGCACAAAGGGGACATATTCCTCCGTTTCTAAATGGGACAGGGCCTCCTGTAATAAAACGATTAGAAGACTTTCTTCCAATAGGATCATAAACGCAATTAGGACAAGCCTCATATTTCGTTATTCCAAAATATAGCCTGCACGCAACAGTTAACGCCGAATCTTCTAATAAAGAACGAATAGCATTACCAAACAGTTTTTTCATATCGCTTGTTATAATATTGGAAAATGACGGAACTGACACCTTGTTCTCCTTTAAAAGTCTGATAAGTTGAAAGAGGAAACTGCTTGATGGGCGGAAAAACCAAGAGATAGTTTGTTGTTCGCTTCTGCTGAGCTTGTCTTACATGAGTCGCACTGGTCAGCCCCTATATCCCAAGAACTAGCGGAAGAGTCTCTGTCATAAGAGTCTATGTCCATCTGGACACTATGAGTTGTCCCTAAGTCTGTTCCTTTTCTGAGTGCTGCTGCAAATGCAATTAAATGTAAGTCTTCTGAGCCCTGAGTCGTTGATATAAATAAAGTTGGGGCTCTCTTGTTCACTACTGGGTTCCCTCCGGGAGCGCTATAGTCCCCAGAGAGATTATGGCTACTGCTTGAGCCGCTGACAGCCCTAAAGCATTCTCCCGAATCTATTATTATGGTATTTATATATTCTCCATAAAAGCCCCCCCATACAGAGTGTGAGCTTAAGTCAAAAAGATTATATAAGGTTGAGTTATATATCTTAGAATCTGTGGAATTGTCTAAATTAAACCCTTGAACATTGGCAGATACTCCTCCTCCAAAATATGTCTTACCACAATTGAAAACCATGCAGTTTTGCACCCTTGGCTTCCCTTGTCTAAATACCCTAAAAATCTTGGTAGCCGAGGCGCTAGAAGTAAAGTTGTTAACTAAACATCTGGAGATAACAGTGGTTTTTTCTGATAGTAAAAGTCCAAACATATGGACGTCGCTAGAACTATTGAAGTCTGCAAACTCAATATCCTCTATCTTTACTTTGTATTCACCATAGGTAGAAGAATCATAGCTTACTGTGTAAGGTGCTACAGAATCAGATGCTGATCCACTATAGTTTATTTTGACCCCGGAGTCTGTGGTGCCATCATGCTTATACGCCGAATTAGCCCTAAGAGTGACGCTATTAAGGCTTCCTGTGCTAAATGGGGCATCTCCAATATTGAAAGTTTCATCATAAGAGGAGTCATAGAGCTCCCCTATTATATCGTATCCGGAAGGATAAGTTCCATCAGATAAACTAACTATCCAAGCAGCAATAGTGCTATAGTCCTTCCCGGACCCTATGCTTGCTGTACCAGTGCTGCCTACATACTCGACCATTTTAAACAAACTCCTATAAAGCTATGATGCCTGCATCAATTTTATTGACGGTTAAAAGGTCTCCTGTTGGTCTTGAGTCTAGTTCTTTTCTAGCGTCCACCTCTGTATTGGGGTTTCTAATATCATCAACATCCAAGGACAAAAGGGAATCGTAATCCCAGTAAGGAACAGTGAACTTCCTTTTAGCTACCAGTATCTGTTCAAGTGGAACGTCCCCAGAGTCAATCCCTATCTCCATCTCAACGATAGGGTCCCCGTCGGTATAGGCAGACTCAGCTCTTTCATTCGCAAAGTCTTCCGATAGCTCATGAAGATCGCAACCGCAGGTACAGTTAATACATGCAGCATGACTTACAGCATCTTCATGGGTGTGTGGATGTCCATGACCACAACAATTCATAACTAAAAACGATCTCTTTTCGATAGGGCTAAAATTCCAAGATGTATTATTTTGTTTGAGCTCATCTGTATGGGTCTCTATATCATTCCACAAAGCATCTAGGTCAACAGAAGGCCTTGTCTTTCCATACCAAATCTCTGCCCCTGACGAGCCAAAAATTTTGTGTCTGGCACTTTTTAGTCTTCTGGATATAAACTGATACGCATTAATATACTCCCCTTCGTCATTGGGGGTTGTATTTAATATGTCTTCCTCTCCTGTTATCATATTGGTTCTTCTGATGTCGTTTGAGTTAACCCTCTCAAACTTATAGGTATTCATCAACTCAAGACACTTCATCAATAAAGAGTCATTATCCCTAAGTCCAGTAACTTCATTTAGAGGAAAATTATTTACATTACATATAGTACCGGCATTAGACAAAAGTATCCTATCAGGTGAAAACGTTTGTATAATGTCCCCATCTCTATAGCTGGTCTGAGGACCGTCTGGATTACCTACTTTTACTATTAGTTCCATTTTTAAAAACCTATACTAGCATGAAGCTGATCGAAGCTGTAGAGCTGGCCGTTATGGCATATATTTTATTAGGCTCTATAATAGGAACCACAATAGCCTCTCCTGCCGCGAGGGGATACCCATCTGTGTTCTCAGAGGAGGTTCCCGCAGTCACACCCTTTGGGCCAATATACACTGTAACGCTATTTGAAGCAGTAGCCATTATTTGAACCCCTCGCCTAGCATTTATGGCTCGGGAAGTTATTTGAACTGCACTTGTCCCAATCCCAGCCTTGCTGCCCGTCGAAAATTCCGGTACGCCTGCCATATCAAGTCTCCTTTTGCTCTAAGCGCTATAGTAGTTATAGTCGTTAAATTTATCTTTATATTTATCATAAATCGTTCCGGTCGTGGGAAGATTAGACACATACGTATCAATAGTGTAGTCACTACCTAGAACTCCTGATCCGGCACCTAGTGGACCTATGCCAACTATAGTACCGTTTTTCAGTGTAGTTCCGGAGCCTTTAGGTTGGTATATTATATCATCGGCCATTTTACTCTCCTATTTTATTAAAAGGTTATATTGTGAATTAGTCTTGGTTTCGTTCCTCGTCCTCTCCTGCAGAAGGAAAGAAATCGTTCGATGCGAAAGGACTCATAACTGCCTGTATTATCTGTGCTCCCTTATAGCCAAAGTTGTATGCCTTCTTTAGCTCTTCAAACGCCCTACATGGGCCTTCGTTGAGCAATATTGATAATTGTGCCCCATAGGAGCCTGTTTGTAGAGATGCGGGTCCAAGCCTAGCTGTTACTCCCTGAAGCAGGGCGGCATTGCGAAACGCGCCTTCATCAGCAAGGCACGCAGCCTTCAAGACCATAAAGGATACGAACTCCTTTCCGTCGTCCTGACTGTCTGGATTAGGGGTTATACTATAGGCAGAGACATCAATAACATAACTACTTTTAAAATTAATGTCTATCGGTAAAAAATAGGCACTTGTTATAAGTAGGTCTTCTAATCTCTGCGTAGAATATGTATTCGTGCCGTCACAACCTGCGTCGTTTAGCATGGTTCTAAGCATTATCAAACTTGAATTTTGCCAGCTCATATTATCTATCCGTTACAAAAAGTATACCATCCCCTTCAAGGGTGGCTGAATCTGAAGTCGCTACAACCGCTTCTATCTTATAGGTGTTCCCGGTAGTTCCACCAGAAACCCAAAAGGTTATCATGCTATTTTTACTACTAGAAGCAGATGTCTCAATCCCGCTAGTAGCTATGGTCAAGTCACTGACTGTTCCATCTATTTTTTCTGAACTAACACTGCTTATTGAGCTAATAATCTCTGATGTGGCCAGCAAGTTGTTAAATTCTATTGAAAACTTTCTCTGTTCAGCGGGTTGCTTACAAAGTCTTTCATTAGCTATAACGCCCATTTTTATCTCCTATAATAAACATTCTACTGTAGAATACACCAATTATTGACCTAAGAAGGGACTGTCCAAGTATCTGATCTTGTAGGCAGGGTGGCCTCCAGCTTACACACGGGAATTGTCCATTCTGTCTTTCTAGATGGGACTGTCCATATCTTGATCTTAGCATCTCTCTGCGCAATTCCTACAATGGTATCTTCTATATCAGATATTGGAAAGCTTGCTATTGGATGGAAACCGAACATATAATTCTCCTTAAGTATCTAAAAATATTAGAAATGCCTTGCCGGTAGTATCAGCTCCTGCTTCGCTTGCCTGATCTGCCCCAATGTCCCAAGTTACGTCGGTAGCATCTCTATCAACACCATCTATATCTATATTAACACCATTTGTGGTTCCTAAGTCTACCCCTGCTTCTCTACATACTGAGTCAGTATCTAGGTGTAAATCTTCTGAACCGGCGGCCGTATTAACAAAATCTATTTGAGCTAATGTTTTATCTTTAAGAGAGTTTGCTCCTTGGGCTTCATAGGTTGCGTTTGTTGTATCGTCTGATAAGTTGTAGTCTACGTTTGACGTTCCTGTTCCTGTATCCCAGTAGGCCCTATGCTCAGCAGCGGTGCTTGCGATAAGCAGTGATGCAATGTTGTTTTTAACATTAGCGACTTGGTTTGCATTTCCATTGAACCTAAAGCAGGTAGCCGCTTTGGTGCTGCCGCTGTTCTCACTCTCAATATTGTAAACAGTATTGTTATATATGTTTACAGTCCCAGCCCATTGGTTTATATTTATACCGCTAGCAGTGTCGTCAGATGTTTCTCTCCAATCATATATAATATTATTAAGTATACTTAGAGTATCCGAAGATGCACCTGTTGCTACGACGTGAATCGCAAAGATACCATTAGCGGTGGGACTACCAGTTCTGCTATGTAATATATTATTTCTTATAATATTATCGTCATTGGTTCCTCGTAGTACAATACCCTTAGTGGTGTTTGTGTTAGTGAAATCTAGTTCGAACCACTCTACAATAAAATTGTCTATATTAGACTCTATAATCCCATTATCGCTTCCTGCGTAGGCAGTAGGCCTTATAACAACTCCATTGCCAGCAGTTCCGTCATGCCTATCGTCAGAATTAACAGTTAGCTTTACAGAAGCCAGACTTTGTTTGTTGGTAAACTGAACTCTTGAATCTGTAAATGCCGAATCTGCATGACACTCTCCAACAACATCATCGGTGCTTCCCCAATATGTAGGACTAGCATCATCAACCATAGCTTCAAAAAGAGTAATTGTACTGAAAGCTCGCTTAAAAGTTCCTGCAACCGTGCTGAAAAAGCTGTCATATATATCACAGGGAGATGTAGATCCACAACTCATCATTCCCCCGTCATCGCAAGAAAGATACTTAAGAGTGTAATCGCTGCCACTTATTGCTGTCAGAAGAAAGGTAAAAGTAGCAAAAGAGCTGGACTCGTCTTGTGCAACGTAAATATCTCCAACCGCCACATTACCACTTGGGGTAGACGAAAAGTTTACTGTCCACGGGCCGCTACCACTACAGCTACTGGGAGTTACCGTAGATATACTTTGATTAGAACCTATACTTACAGTAGTAGTAGCCATTAAATATTCTGTCCTATAACAAATCCTTCATAATGACCTGCGGTAGTACATATAAACCCAAAAGTGTCTGTTTTTCCACCTGTTGTGGTTAGGGTTGGGGCCGTTCCTCCCTCTGCCCACTTAACTGTGCTAAACCAAGCAGTAGTTCTACTTCCTGTTCCATCTTGAACAAGTCTTATCATAAACTTTTGTCCTGCGGTTACATTTGATAGAGACATGCTTGTTATATTGGATGTCATTACAGTGGTAAATGTGCTTGCTGTGCTTAAATCAAATGTTGGGGTTGCACTAAACGAGCCAGAAGAAATAGGAGTTAAGACCCCAGAAGTAGTAGTCGTTCCTACGGTAATATTATTAGTAGTTGTAGCGCCATGATCTGTAATCTCATCCAAGGTTACGTCTGTATTCAGCATTGCTGCCGTTACACCACCAGCTTTTACTCGTATAGCATCAGAATTTGTCTCTATGGAAGAGTCATCAACCCCAACGGCTAGACTTACACTACCTCCTAAGGCTACTGAACCACCGCCTGTTAGGGCGTCTCCTGCTGTTACGGTTAAAGAATCGTTAGCAAGCTTTGCGTTGCTTATTCCACCATCTTTAACTCTCAGTGCGTCTGTCTCTATCTCGATAGTAGAGTCGTCTACTCCTACAGCCAAGCTTACGCTGCCTCCTAGAGACACGGAACCACCGCCTGTTAGGGCGTCTCCTGCTGTTACGGTTAAAGAATCGTTAGCAAGCTTTGCGTTGCTTATTCCACCATCTTTAACTCTCAGTGCGTCTGTCTCTATCTCGATAGTAGAGTCGTCTACTCCTACAGCCAAGCTTACGCTGCCTCCTAGAGACACGGAACCACCACCTGTTAGGGCGTCTCCTGCTGTTACGGTAAGAGAACTGTTTTCAAGGTCAGTGTTAGTTACAGTTCCGTCAACAATCATACTGCTGTCAATACCGCTTACATTAAACTCAGTCCCAACGAGAAGCAGTCCGGTTCCATCACTATACGTTGTATTGGCGTCAGTGCTAGTAACCGTCACTGTATTGTCACTTGTATTGTATGCTACAGTTGTTGCTCCAGCCCCAGTAAATTTAACTTGATCTGTAGTGCTAATGCTTTCTGAGTTAGTGCCATCGGTAATTGTCCAATAGTCATAATTGTCTTTACCATCTATATTAGTTTGTAAAGTTCCAGACAATCCTGATATGGCATAAGGGGTTACTGCAAATCCGGACCCGTAAGGAGAAATAGTATTGGTAAGCTGAACAATGCCGCTGCCAGTAATAGTTGAGCCTGATATGTTGAAAGTCGTGGAAGGATCTAGATTCAATCCTGTTCCGGGAGCATATTGGGTATTATTATCTGTGCTCGTTATTGTTAATGTATTGTTAGCTGTATTGTATGATGTTGTTGTTGCCCCACCACCGACGAAGCTAACTTGATCACTGCCACTAATATTTTCTGAGGTAGAACCATCTGAAACATTCCAATATTGATAGCCAGCTGATGTAAGAGCCCCAGAAATATCATATACTGCGTTAGGAGTAATCGCCTTATCTACAACGCCATCTTCAGCAGAGTCTTGGAGCTGAACAACTCCCTTGACAGAAGTAGTTGCGTCTATTCCGGTTATTGTCCCTGTGCCTCCTAGAGTTATGGTTCCACCTCCTTGAAGTCCATTCTCTGTGTTGACGGTGATAGAGCTGTCGGCAAGGGCCATGCCGGTGACATTAAACTCAGTCCCATCGAGCTCTAGTCCATCTCCAGCGGTATATGTTGTATTGGCGTCAGTGCTAGTAACCGTCACTGTATTGTCACTTGTATTGTATGCTACAGTTGTTGCTCCAGCCCCAGTAAACTTAACAGTGTCTGTGCCGCTGATATCTTCTGAGTTAGAGCCATCAGTGATAGTCCAGTGACCATAGCCAGTCTCTGCTACATAACCCCTTACATAATCCCTAACCCCTGATGGAGTAGCCGCTGTAGTTGGGTCAGCTCCAGATATATCATGATCTAAGTAGGTCATGCCGAAGACGCCCGTTTCGGCTGTTTTTCCATTTATAGTATAAGGGCTTTCAGTTCCACTTATTTCTATACCAGAACCTCCAAGATATATAGTGTCAGTGCCACTAATGGAGAACGTTGTTCCATCCATCAACACGGACGCGTTTCCAACTCCTGTCCATGTTACTGTTTCATTGTCAATTACGTCATTGGTTGTTAGTCCGTCGGTCGCTATCCATTTTGAGTATGCAGTGCCCTCTATTCCGCTAACAGTATAATATACATTATCAATTCCGGTGCGCATTATAACATCAACGGAACCTACCCCTGTAATCCATACTCCTTTAAGGCTCTCAACCACATGGTTCTCTATGGGGTTATTTCCAGTATCGTATCCTTTAGCATACCACCCTTCATAGATCGCTGGGGATGATACTGTGATTACTCTGCCTTCCTTACAAACAGTAGTGCTTCCGTCTCCTTGAATTGTTACGGCATCCTCTTTTTGTACGTTTACGGGGCCATCGCCACATGACCCATCCGTCTGTAATATCCAATGCGAGTATTCGTCTCCTGATAACATTACTCCCGTTACCTCAATAGAGGTAGCCAGACCACAGCTAACTTGTATGCCAGTTCCACCACTAATAGTTACATTTGTACCGCTGGGAACATCAGTCCCACATAAGTTCCAAGCATAAACGGTGTCTGTGTCTTCTCCGCTAATTGTATAGGTGTTACCGTCCAGAGTAACGTCTGTGTTACCTCCTCCTTCTAGCGTCACAGTGTTGGTGCTGTTTATATTAGTTGTGGTAGAGCCGTCTGAGGCTGTCCAATAATTATAAGACCCTCCTCCTGCCCCTCCGATCCCTGTAGTTGCTCCCCAGCCTAGCCCAGTAACATGCCCATATTCATCTACTTGCACTTTTGTTAGGAAATTGTTGGGACTTAAGGAAAATCCTCCGGGACCCAGAGCAGAAGTATCATCATGGGTGACCACGAATTTATCTGGAGTTCCAGTGCCGAGATTCACAGAAATTCCTGAAGTTCCAGAAATTGCCAGAGAAGATCCTTGAGAAACTGTTATTCCTGTTGGCAACCCTTCTGATCCAGATGAAGCACCATACACGCCTGTTGCTTGCCAAGTATAAATATTGTTTGTTATCTGTGTTTGTAAGTGTCCAGATACTCCAGTTACATATCCTGTCGTAGCATATGAAGATAAGTCTTGGTCTGTTCCGCTTACTGTGAATATATTAGGACTACCGCTTATAAAACCGACAGTCGTGTTACCTGCTCCGGTAACTTTTACATCATCGCCGGTGCCAATGTCAGACGTATTGGACCCATCTGTAGCAGTCCAACCGGCATATCCCGCAGCTGCAGACGGAGTGTTTATTGTTAGGGTGTTACTTCCAGCGCTATATGCTACGGTTGTTGCTCCGCTTCCAGTAACTTTGACTTGGGAGGTTGTTGTAATGTCTTCCGAGGTACCTCCATCTGTTATTGTCCAGTATTGGTAATTGTCTTTTCCTGTGGCAATACCTGAGACTATCGCTATGTCTACGGCATTGGTTGCTCCGGTAGCTGCAATATTAGTCGCATTCGTAACAGTTAGTCCTGAAACGGTGGAGATGTCTGAGGAGTTGGAAGAAACTAATCCAGACAGATTAGAAATATCTGTGTCGTTGGAGGATATATTGGACGTGTTCGTGGAGACAAGTCCAGACAGGTTGGAAATGTCTGTGTCGTTGGAGGATATGTTCGATGCGTTCGTTACTGTCAGTCCCGAAACTATAACAATATCCGCAGCATTTGTGGCTCCTGTACTGGCGATATTTGTTGTATTGGTGACTGTCAGGCCAGAAACAATGGATATCTCTCCGTCATTGCTTGTTATTTGGGTCTGAAGAGCCCCAGAAGCGTTGCCTACGTAAGTTACTGTGGCATACGAAGATAAGTCTTGATCAGTTCCGCTAACGGTAACAACGGAAGGAGAGCCGCTAATCATGGAAACTGTTGTATTCCCAGCTCCTGTTATACGAACAGCGCCAGAATTAGAGATATTAGAATTAACACCACCATCAGATATCGTCCAGAGGTCGTAGCTGGAGGAGGAGGAGGTTGATGCCGTGGTCTGAATAGTGCCGTCATTGAACTTAACACCCGTAGCTCCCACTACAAGGCCAGTAATGTTTACATTGTTTTCAGAATCAGCAAAAACAGCTTTCTCTGCTGGGTAGGTTACAAAAACAAGACCGCTACCACCTAAACTAACAGCGCTATCAGCATTGCTGCTAGATAAAATTGTATCTCTCGATAAGGTTCCAGCGTTATATGTTCCTATTCCTACTTCCCATTTTGAAGGAGATTCTTCTATAGCATAATAGGTTTGAGTGCCATTGCCAAGAACAGAAAAGTCTTGAAATCCGCTGGCTGAATAGGAAACATCTAGGGATACCGTTCCGGCACCTGTGGTGTTAGTTCCCTGTTTTATCCTGTCTTTTATGCTGATTGCCACAATAGAGACTCCCATTATTTAACAAAAAAAGCCGCCCCCAGCAACGCCAAGGTCACTAAAGGCGACTTGTTATAAACTCAAGTCGAGATTCTCTTAGAATGCACCAAGAAGAGCTCGTCTGTTGTCGAGAACAGCGAAGCCGTGCTCTGCCCAACCGTACATGCCAGCGCGTCTCTGACGATGAAGGGTATCATCTTCGAAGATCTGCACTTCTTGTCGTACAGGCATAACAAAACTATCGTTGCTTGATAAGTCAAGACCTACTACGATCTCTTTCTTAGAGCCCGGAAGGGTTCCGGCAAGATCACTAGTGTAGTAGTTTTGATACTCTTGACCTTCGCCAAGCTCATCAATGTCATGAAGATTTACTTGGAAGATTCTAGTCAAAAGACCACCTTCTTTAGTAATCAGGTCACGACGTGTGATATCATCAACTTCATCTACGCCCCAATTTCGAATGTCTTCAAGACCTTCTGGACTGAGGAAGAGGTCTGTCATTTGACCACGATTAATAGACGAGCTATTACCGCCACCATTACGTCTCATGATAGTTTTCATGAGAGAGACAAGTCTCTTACTGAAGTATCCTGCCGTTGCGTCGGCATCGTATACCAAGATGTTACGATCAACACCAGCACTGATAATTGTGTGCCAGCCGTCGTCGTTCATCTTCTTAACAAATTGACCTTGAAGAACGTCCATTGCACGTCCAACAACATCCCAACGGGCGTCACGGGCATATTTCAACAAAAAGTCGATAGATGCACCAACGTCATAAGTTGGAACCATTACATAGTCACCCTCAACGTGTCGTTCAGGAATTCTACCATGGTTGGGGATAGTATAGGCTACGAAATCGCTTTCTGTGCCGGGAGCAAGAAGATCCAAAGGAAATTCAGCACTTGCACCGGGCCCTAGACGTACAGCTTCGTAGATACCATCGAGAATATCGCCACTCATAACTCCTTTTCGAAGAGGAAGCTCAAGAGCTTTGGCAAGTTCTGCCGTTGCTCCTAAAGATTCTTCTTTGACCAATGAACCGGCTTGGCGTAAGACCTGATCCATTTCAGGAGTGGGATCGAATAACTTTCTAGTCATTACTTTCTTCTCCTTTAAACGATGTTAATTTCTACTTTAGCATAATCGTCCGCGTCTTTTTTAGAAAGAAAGCGTCCAATCTGTTGGCTTCCAGCAGATGAAGTAATTGCGCCCGAACTATCAAAGTAGGCTTTTGCTCCAGCTGCTGGCGTACCAGCTACATTATCAGTTACAACTGTGCCTCGACGTAACAAAAGAACTTTACTTCCCTTTTGTACTTCGTCTTTAGCAAAGTTAATATGTTGACGTGTTAAGTCTAAACTTACAACGTCATTTAAGAGCAATCCAGCAGCCAGATCTCCCGTACCAGTGGCTACAATAACCAAGGCTGAGGAATCGTCCATACTTGCTCCAGAACCTTCGGTACTGTGGGTTACAATTTGCCCCCGAGTGCCGATTTCGTTCATGAAGAAACTAAGGTCTGTGAGATGCTCGACTCTATCAGGTTTAAGTGCCATCTAGAAATCTCCTTTACTCATTAGTGTGATTAAAAACATAAGAATCAACCCAATTGCGAAGACTGGCACGGGTATGTTCTGATTCATCTACTTCTTCATCGGAAGCAACTGAAAGATCAGCCTCTTCTTCTACGGAAGCAGTTTCTAGAACTTCTTCGGCCAACTCTTCAGCTTCTGCCTCAGCTTCTTCAGACTCTTCAGCTTCTGCTGCTTCATCTGCGTCTTCGGCTTCGTCACTACCTTCTTCTGCTTCAGCTTCATCAGCTTCAACAACTTCTGGTTTGACGCTAGCAATAGTAGCTACAACTTCGCTAAACTGCTCATCGGTAAGAGATGCAAAAGTTTCAAGCTTAGCTTCAACCTGATCTTCAGCAATACCTGCTTCGATTAAGGCGGCGGCTCTCGCGTTTCGCTTTTCCTTCTCTTCCATTTCTGCGATTGCGGCTTCTGCTGCGTCTTTAGCTTCAGTCAACTCAGTAATTGTAGCTTCTAGAGCCCCAATTTTTTCTGCGTCTTCTTTAGCTGCTTCTTCAGCTTGTGCCACGGTTTCACCCAAAGTTTCAACCATCTGATTTAACTCAGCGGCCTCAACTTCAAGTTTTTCGACGTTAGCCTTGGAAACTTTATCGGTTAGCTCTTTAATTTCTGCTTTTGATACAGAAAGAGCTTCCTTAAGTTCCTTGACTTGTTCGTTCAAGAAATCGCTTGTCATAAGAATCTCCTCTTCGGAACCTGCGTTAGAAAGAATATTTTGTTCTACTCTAACTGATACACCATTATTTTTAGAAAACAGGTTTTTTGCTACTGAAGCGCCTACAAAATCAAAAACTTCATCATTGTCAAAAATGATACTTTCTGGATTTGCTGGCTTCTCAACAAAACCTTTCCCTGAAAACGTAATATTCCTCAACATTCTACCTACTTTGTGATCTTGATATTGACCAGTTCCCCCATAAGACCTGAGATGTCGAGTCAAGAAAGATGTTTCTTCATTTCTTGCCACGATATGATTCTCACCATCTGGGGACTGGACAGCATAGTCAAAACCTCTAAATATGCATTCCATTGAGACGAACATTTCTCCATGTTCGATTTTTCTTATTAAATCTTCTGCGCGAGCTTGATATTCTTGATCTTGCCATTGTCTGTAGATAACAGAAGAAACTAAAATGTGTATTTTTTCTGGCAAATCTTCGGCTGTTGAATTCTCATCAACAAGATTAAAGTCGTCATCGACCGGCCAGCTTGAAATAATGCTTCCAATTATTTTTTTTTCGTCGTGTTCTAAATTTGCAGGCTTATATTGGGGTGTCTTGCGAGCAGACCAAACTTCTTCTGATCCAAAGACATCGTCATTTTTATTCCAAGAAGAAGTTACAAGTATAGAATATGTATGATAAACGTCGTCATCGTCCGTACCTGCGATGGACAAAAATTCCGAAGCGTTTGCCTTTAAAGAATCAAGTACTGATGGTTCAATCTGATCTGTTGGGTGAAGTGGCGAAGCATATGCTATTGAAGCACTGCTCCTTATCTGCTCTTCTAGTCCCGCATCTTTTTCGGCTTGATATATAATTATTTTACTCATTAGTTTACCTCTTTGTTATTTACACCAATGGGCCATTTTTTTCTACGAAGTAAGTATAGTAAGAAGCCCGAATGCTTCTAATCTCGTCGATAGCTAGGCGTTCTTCTGAATCTTCAGATGCTTGAGATATCCATTGTTCACATTCATTATGAATACTTCTGTCTTTCATTCCAAATTTAATTGCATTAGCAATAGTCTCTTCGTTTACATCTGAATTAGGGGACAAAGAACACAATATCTCAAACTTTACTTTCTCTGCTTCTTGCGTCTGCTGAGAGCTTAGGCTTCTCATGTTCTTCTTCTCAAATCTGTCTAAAAGAACCGGGTTTGTTATCTTTGATATTTTAGCCTGCGCTTTTTTAGCCCACAACTCTGTTTTAGCCTTTATGGCTGGTTTAAACTTTCTTCTTTCTCTTGGGGTATCGTCAGTAGAGTTCTTAGGACGTCCGGGCTCTCCGGGAGATTGATTATCCTCTATTTTTGGTTCGCTCTGGGGTTTAGACCTCATCTCTAAAGCGTTCTTCTCATCAGGATTTTTCGGGTCTAACTCTAGCCCTACCTGAGAAGGGGAAGCTATTCCGGTTTGTAAGGCAATCTTCTCAAGGGAGAAGTCCTTGTCAACAGCATGATATGGACTAACCTTTTCTTGCATCTTTCCTCTTCCTCTCTTCTTGGTTTCGTTTGAGATTCTTTTCTCTTCGATTCCGGGCTTGGCCTTAATCTGTCTCTGAATGAATTCGTCACTAATAATATTTCTATCAGCCAAATTAATCATTAGCTGCATCATGGAAGCGGGGTCGTCTAGCTGGGTAAGATCAAACTCTACCTGAGCTGACTGCCTAAAGCCCATAGATTTCTGAATGGCTCTGATTTGATAATTCCAAAATTCAGTAAGAATAGATCTAACGTAGTTTAGTCTCTCTGTTAGTGTTTTCAGAGAAATGAAATTATTTGTAGTTCCGCTAGCTCCAAAAGTTCCCGTTAGCGTAGGGGGTATGCCAAGACAGGAGTATATAGACATAAGAGTAGGTCTATATTTTTCTTCTCCTAAAAATCTCTGGACATCAGTTCCGGTTTCTAGAAGCTCGATATCTGGGCCCCAAACAATATCCATTGTTCCGCCGCCAGTATTGGCCCCCAATATACTTCCGAGTGCATTTGCAGCTGTTGGAGTGGGAGCAAGCTTATGGTCTAGGCTACCAAGTTTCCATACTCTAATTTTATTTACAGCACCATCTAAAGCTGCCTTATCAGCAAGTTTCAATTTTTCATATAGAATAAGGTCGTCAAAACAGGCATAGGTCATGGGGTCTGCCCATACTTGCCAGTCGTCTTTTTTGTAGAAATATGTAAAGGTCTTGTCTTCGGGCAACACGATTCCTTTGCCAGAATTCGTAGTATCTAGGAATTCTTTAGGGATACCTTTTAGCATCTCTCTTTCTCTTGCATCTCCGGAGTTCTTTATTTTATTAAGGTCTCTCTTCAGGTCTTTTGGAATATCCATTCTATAAAGATAATTACCCGACATAGATGCTAGAGGGCCGCCGACCACATCTAGCAGTAGAGGATCAAGAAAATTATACTGCCAAGGAAGCTCACCCTTTTTGAATAGATTTTCTTTAAGGTCAGCCTTCATGTCTATCTCTGCTACAGCCTTTTGCATTTCAAGACGTTTGCTCTTATTGAGCTTAGCTGTCTTCATTCTTATAACGACATTAGCTTCTCTAAAAAGGAGGTTGCAGAATCTTTCTGAAACAAAAGAACCTTTTACTCTAGAAAACCAGTCATTATAGAATCTTTCTATTCTTGGGTTAGGGTGAACTAATCTGATTCCTTGGCAGGCAAAGTCTCCCATTAGGTCAATTGAATTTCTTATAAGGCCTATCTGCCTATAAGATTTTCGAGCAAAGGAGATAATCTCTTTTGACTTTGTGGGGACTCTTTCATTAGAACGAAAATAGTCGTAATCACTTTTCTGAAGTCCGGGACGACCACTTTGATATGTTGTTAGATTATCATATGAGGTTCTGCTTGCAGCAGCGAACTCTGTTATAGAGCTAGTATAGTTTTGCAGGGCAGCACTTTTTCCCTTTTCGTCTTCCCAAGACGCGTAGGCTTCTCCGTTCCGAAGAGAATGCTCTAAGTCTTTCTGTTTGCTGCGGGGATATTTTTTATCTACCATCAAAAGCCTCAATGAGTATTAAATTGAAAACAATACCTATTATAACTTACACCAATACTAATCATTCTTCTTCACTACAAAAAAACTGTCTGTGGAAATATTTTGAGCCCATTCTGGACCCTTATACATACTTCCTCCCGCTCCTTCTGGTTGCTGACCAACAACTAAGCCTACATGTTGGTATGTGGGTGCTGGGAGCTCTCTTTGGATCGTTCGTGCTATCATATTGGCAATAACCAGAGCACTATAGCGGTCTTTTCTCATTCTTCCCTTTTTTCCAGATCCTAATTTTACTTCTGGAGTATTCCATCTTTCTCTTCCTGCCGTGGTCACGCTCATAACTATGGTAGAAAGCTCGTCTTTTAGTTCCTCTACCTCCATTGCGGCGTCCTCTAATGTATCATAGAGCTTTAACGCCTCTGAGTTACCAACTTTTTCTTTCATTTCCTTAAATAATATCTTATCTTTTTCGGAAGTGAGACTTAGGGTCAAAGTGTCAAAACGAGGAAATAACAAAACCTTATCTTCTAAGTCTTTTCTAAGTCCATGATTAGCATTAGAAGTCCACGTTGAGCTGGCAAAGTTTATAAGCTCTAAACAATGGTCCCCAGCCAAGTCGTCAGTGTCTTTCTTTTTATTTTCTTCTATAATGGGATAGATAGGTCTTTCTCCGGGCTTAAGTTTGTCTAGATCTCTAAGGCTCTCGGCTATTGTAAATCCGCCCCCTTGAGAGTCGATACCAAGCCTGACACAGGGAAATAGATGCATAAGATTACGTATTTTGCGAGCACAGAAAGAATAGTAGTCATGAGAGTCTGTAAGTCCAACCTTTTTTCTTCCTGCAAAGTCTTTTTTATTTGTAGTCCATGTGTAGACAACTCTTTGGTGTTCCGGGTGCAGCTCCACCACCACTACTGCAAAATTATCTTGTTCAGAAGCTGGATCAACTCCTATTATATATTTTTTATCCGGCTGGCCTCTGGTCATAGAGTCAAATGGCTGATCGCACCACTTTGGCCAAGTGGGCTTTTCTATATTGTTATCGTTAGCAACGCACGCATGTATTAGACTTCTCCTAAAAAATCCCTGACTATCCGAGGTGAAGCACGCACCATATTCCATTTGGTAGATTCCATTATGCATAGTAGCCCTTGATCTAGCAACCTGCTGATCGTCCATAAACCCTTCGGGTATGAGCTCGTAGGGCATTCTAATTATAGAGAAAGAAGTCCAGTCAAGCTTTTTCATGTAGTCTGGTATATCTTCCTCATCTTCCTCATTCTCAACAGCAACTTTTTTAAAATCTCCACGGTTCAGGATAGTGGACTTATATTTCTTCCAGTACTCTGCGTATGGTTCAAAGTCGTAACCTGCGGTTCCGGCTATAATCGACTGGTTTGCCTTTCTGTCCTTGTATGTTTCTTCCGACTTGTCGCTCCACACTCCTTCGTCCTGCATCTTTTTTCGTCTTGCCGCCTCTTTTACGTTTTGTGTCGGGTCGCTGGACACAGCAGCGAAGCCAGCCACAACAGTTTCATAGATATGAGTGGGGATAGAGTTGAATTCGTCCGCGATAATGGTGTGTGCTCTCAAGCCTCTAATTTTATTTCCGTCACCAAGAGGAACAGCCATTGCCCAGCTATCATTAACCTTCATAGTGCAGCGGTCAACATCTCTGCGTGGACCACTTGCATCAGAGCAGATGCTCTGTAGAATTGGAGCGCTTCTCCATATTGTATCCATGTATTCAAAAATAACTTTCGATTGACGGAAGGCAGCACCCACTATAACTATCTTGGTTCCGGGGACAAGGATACACTTCAGAATAGAATATACAGCTAAGATAAAAGACTTACCAAAACCACGAGAAGCTATATACATTGGAAAGGGCCTATTCCAAAGCTCTCTCAGTACACAAGTCTGAACGGGAAGAAGGTCTATTCCCATTAGTGTCTTGACTGTCCAGTGGAAGTAGTCTGGATCTCGCATCTTTTGTATTACGTGTAGATGAAAGTCGTTTTTCTCGTCGTCTGTAAGGCCTGAGAGCGGAGACTTAGCATCCTTGATATCTTCTTCCGTTATACCAAGCCAAGCGTTCTCGTATGCGTTGACATCAATTGTAAAGCTCATACACTTTTCTCATTATATAAAATGCTACATCTTGTGCTCTGACCTTATCCCCACAAGCGATAACGTGTATACCATATTCCAATCTTGCTGTGGAAATAACCCTGTTCATGTATTTGCCCTTTATCTTTATCTGATTCCATTTGTGCTTAGGTACAGAAGACCCTGCAGGATATCTCTCTATATCAGCCCAGCTAAATTCAAATATGAGGAAGGCAAATGGGAAGGACGCCATCTTTTTCAGCTCTGCATGAAATCTCTTTTCACTACAGTTGCCTGCGAACTCAGATACGCTCTCCTTTCTTTCTATACACAAGATATGTTCCAGTCCCTCTATTGCATAGTCACCTATGTCTACTTTAGCAACAGTTGTTCCAGAACAATATGCATTTTCATCATACCACCATCCATGCCCCTTTTTCTCTCGGGTATCTTTAGTGATATGAAATCTATTGTTTTCCGTCATCTTCTTTTCGTTTCTTTAATCTTTGGATAGCTTGGTGTTCTAGTAATTTATAAAAGAAGGCTTCGTACACCTCTTCGTTACCCTGTGTAGTGTCGTGGCATTTTTTACATAGGGTAATACCATTGCTAACATCATATCTCATAGAAGGATGACTTGCCCATTTTTTAATATGGTGAACATGGAGTCTTTTTTTAGACCCACATCCCGGATACATACATTTGTTGTCGTCTCTTTTTCTAACCGACTTGCGAAAGTTAGCGTAAGCAGGGTCGTCATAATTTCTAGCACTAGGACGTATGCGTTTCCAATTCCGTTTTCGCTTTCTCGGCATTTATATCGCTCTCTAACATTCTATGTACTAGTTGTTCAAATGATACTTCTCTCTTCCATCCCAGTCGTTTTTCCGCCTTGTTTGGTATACCTCTTAGATATTCAACCTCTGATGGTCTATAAAATCTAGAATCAATTAAGAAGAATTTCTCGTAGTCTTCTTCCTCAATGTTAATATATTGAAAAGCATAGACAAGAAAGTCACGAACGCTATATGTTTTGCCCGTTGCAATTACATAGTCATCGGGGTCTCTCTGCTGCAACATGAGCCACATCGCATTTACATAATCTTCGGCATGTCCCCAGTCGCGAAACGCTTCTATATTCCCAAGCCGTAGTTTGGGATAAGATTCTCCGTTCCCATAGATATTGTCGTCATCAAATTTAAAGTTCTCTGGGTTAGTATCTAGGCCTTGGCGCTCCGCCCAATTTTTAAAACCTGCTACCCATTGAGTAATTTTTCTTGTGACAAAGTTTTCTCCTCTTCTTTCACTCTCATGATTAAAGAGAATTCCACATGAAGCATGGAGACCATAGCCGTCCCTATACATACGGACTAGGTGATGTGATGCCAGTTTAGCAGCAGCGTATGGGCTTTGAGGCTCAAAAGCCGTGTCTTCATTTTGAAACTTTTCTCCAACGATAGTTCGTTTTGCATCAACTGGAGCAACCTTGGGGAATTCAGGCAGCATGACGTCTACGTTCTTTCCAAACATCTCGCTCGTCGAGGCCTGATAAAATTTGCTATCGGGTGAAAAACGCCTAATAGCCTCTAGGAAATTGATTACACCTATTGTGTTTACCTGAGTCGTATAACAGGGCTGATCAAAAGAAGTTTTGACGTGTGATTGTGCAGCAAGATTATAAATCTCATCAGGTTTATATTTTTCTACTACAGCGTAGACAGAGCCAGAGTCTACTATCTCAAACTCCTGTAATTTAAAATTCGGCTTCTCTAATAGATGCGAAACCCTATCAATATTGTTTGTGCTACTACGTCGCCTAAGGCCTATGACCTCATATCCCTTATCCACCAAGAGATCTGCAAGGTAAGATCCGTCCTGACCAGTCACTCCGGTTATTATCGCTCTCTTAATATTTTTCTTATTGCGAGAATCCTCCAAGTTTTTTAAGCGAGCATCTCTATCTTGGGTAGTATCTTCTCTTCCGTCATATTTTATAATAGGCATTTAATCATTTTCCTCCATATCTATAGTGTCCGCATTAATAAAGGGTTGGTCTACTAAACCATCCTCAAAAGTGTGATATTCCGCTAACTTCTTCAAGGCTTTGTCGGCGGCAATCCTATTGACTTCCATGTTGTGTTCTTCACGCTTCCTAACCTCCTCATTGTCAAGTTGTCTTAACCAAGATGAGAAGTTTGTCTTTGCATCTTCTGATCTTCTCTTCCTTTGCTCACGGGTCCCCTTCAAATCTTTTAGGAGCCGCTCCTTCTTTGTCAAGAGTTTTTCATGTTCATTGATATAGGCTGACTTGCTTGCCATTAATGCCCCCAATTGCGTCTGGAAACTGGCGATTGCATTAGGGTCCTGAATTCCAACAGGTTTATCCATCTCATCGTCAATGAGTCTATTCAATCTTTCAATATTGGAAACAACTTCCTGACGATCCTCCATTCCTCGGTTAATGAGAATTTCCGTCCTGATGACCTCTAAGATCTGCATTTCCTCGGTATGAGTCACGTCCTCTGAAAACTGCTTAAAATAATCGATCCACTGATGCTCAAAGAAAATAAGCTCTGGATCACTAAACTGTTTGCCCAGCTCCTTATAATAGTATCTTTCGCGAAGATGAATGAGCATATACTCATGATCGGTCAAATCCCGCGCTTTAAGATTTTCCTTATCAATAAATCTTTGTACTGGAGCCGCCGTCCTATTGAGTTTTTCCGCAATCTCCTCGATGCTTAAATCAAAGCAATTCTGACGAATGTAGTCCATTTCCCCATTTGAGAGCTTACCACGCTTCTTGGTCAATGTTATTCTCCTTTAGCACAATATTTATTTCCTCAAGCAGCTTATCCTTGCGATTTTTACCAAGCTTCAGATTGTTAAGAAGTCTTATCCAATCCTCGCGAAACCTTACGTGTAGCTGTTCGTCTAGTATCTCCATTACTTCCTTGGCAAATAAAGTACTCAAAGAGGCAGTTTCATGTTCTTTTTGATCAAATTCTACTGATACACTATGCATTAGGTTTTTCTTGGCATTGTTCCTATCAAGCCATCCCTTATATAGGTGACATTCTTCTTGGTCTACAAAGGCTGTGCATTTCTTATTAATATAGAACTCGCATGTATCACAGGGCTTCTCTAATCTAGAATAGTTATTTCTTTTAAAGTTATAGAGGCGATTCCTAACATGTGTCCATAAGAAGTTTTCTAGGGGCCTTTTACCATCATATTTCTCTAGGCCTTCCCATGCGAATAGGCGTGCCTGTTGTTTCATATCCTCTGGAGAATGATAGCCGAATTTAAACTTATAACATAGGCGATTAGCAATACCGTCAATTACATCAAGAACTTCCTGTTCACTATGGTTGTCCGGTATTTTCATCCACTACCTGAATCTCGTCAAGTTCTACTTCAAATTCTTGGAAAGTTAGGGCAGCAAAGCCTCCATCTATCGAATCAATTGAAATGTCTACTGCAACGACCCCTTCTATAAGCTCACCAGTGTCGGCGTTTTCTATCCTCGTTTTGGTGTGATCACCATTATAAAAAATCTTAATCTTCACTTGTCTTGCATTCCCCACCACCACAACATTTATTGTCGGGGTTATCGAGTACTGAAGAAATTGCAATCTCGGCGTCTTCTTCTAAATCTTCTTCTAGTTCCTTGTCTATTTCCTCCTGCAACTCCTCGGAAGCAGTAACCTTTAGTTTACTATCTACAAATTTTGGATCATTCATGATTTTAATTAACCTCTTTGTTGGGATACCTCATATAATATTATATACACGAAAGACCACTTTTAGGAACATAAAGAATATAAAATGAACATAAAATGGACAGAGAAAGAACGTCAATTTATTATTGACAACGCTGCCACCATGAAAGATAAGGATTTGGCAGAAAAAATAAGCCAAATGGCAGGAAGAACGGTCACTTTGGATGCTGTGCGTAAAGTACGGCAAAAACTAGGTATTAAAAAGAAACGAGGACGTGGAATCTGTGGAATCAGACAAACACCAGAAGAATAACGCGGCTGAAGAGCTAAAAATCGCTCAAAGATCGCTAAGTCTAGTGCAAAAATCTAAATTTGCTGACCCTTATCATGTTGATAAGCTAAAAGATAAAATTCGGAAACTTCAGCAGTCTCTTGCTGCGCAATAGGGTAACGACCACTTTTATTAAGTAGTTGTCCAAGATTTTTCAGGCAAAGGACCACTTTTATTAAAATGTTATCCTAGTTATGTCTGCACCACCACCGGCAAATCAGTATATATTTACTCTACCCTACCCATTTTATAAAAACACCACCTGCGCGGCGCGAGCGACTACGAATAATATATTTATTGTCTTTTTTTATAAATAAAGTTAAGTTTACCCTTGACAAGTGCCGATATATATTATATAATAAGAACATAACAAGTTAAGACATTAAACGAAAGAGGATAAAATGTTTACAGTAAAAAAAGAATTAAGATTCAACGGTGTTCACAATCGCTACTTAGTTGAACGATTGCAAGGTGTTCGGTATACTATTCACGCATCACATACTAAGTTAAACATAGGCGATAAGCTAAATGTAATTAGTCCAATCGCTAATAGTAACGATAAAAAATACTTGCTAAAAAGATATAATTAATTAACGATTGCTATTGACAAAATGGCAAACATAGTATATAATAAAGACATACTAAACAACTCAACGAAAGAGAGTAACACAATGAAGACAACTGAAACAAATATCCTTAACGTAGTATACAACAGCCGTCGTATCTTGATTGATAAGATTACTGAATACGATTACAATGGCGACATCGCTGTTGTTAAGAAAATGTGTACCGTCATCAATTATTTTGGTGGTGGTGCTACGCCAATGATATTCAACGTATCACCATATACGTCATTGGTTGACATGCACACAATGGCAAGGGTGTGGATTGATTGCGGTTGTCCTAGTGACGGCAACGCTATGGGTGTACCACGTAAGTGGACTAAGGAAAACTTGCACGCTTGGGTAGCCGGATAGGGCTAGCCGCGCTGGGTAAAAAATCGAGGCGGCCCCGCCCGCTACCCCCTCTGTGGGGGGGTAAAAATACTTTGCCTTTTTTCTTCTTTTTCCTATTGTT
>Ga0255048_10000665_pt1 | contig 25730 bp, 51 predicted proteins | sample JV7_2_2_MG_FD_183619 | JGI IMG/M metagenome (GOLD analysis project Ga0255048, IMG submission 183619) | Seawater microbial communities from Jervis Inlet, British Columbia, Canada - JV7_2_2 | ecosystem: Environmental > Aquatic > Marine > Inlet | place: Canada: British Columbia | collected 2016-10-06
GCTCGTTTGAGTATGTTCTTCCCCAGTGGTGGGGTGCATTGGGTGATGATTCTAAGGACGACACTACGGCTATCCAAGCGGCTATTGACGCGGTGGGGGCGGCTGGCGGCGGTATAGTTTTCTTTCCACCAGGAACGTATAAAATTACTGATACCTTAACTGTTGACGCTGGCTTTGTTCGCTTGGTTGGATCGGGGCAGAAAAATACTATCATAAGGAACTATGGCACTGGTGGGGAGACTGCTGTTAATATTGCCACTAGGCAACAGTATAGCTATACAAGCATAGAGGATATAAGCATACACGGCAATCCTGGAAGCGGCGCAGGGGTGCTGATTGTGGGAAGGAACAGGCACACGGTTAGAAACGTTCACATCTATGAACATGGCGGTAATGGGCTTGACCTCAGCGGCGAACTATTTTATTCACTTTTTGAGAATATATATTGCCGCGATAATGGCGGCGATGGTTTCCACCTTGACACCTTCGGTGTTTCCAACCATCCAAGCGCGAACACGTTTATAAATTGCAATGCTATATCGAATGATGGGGATGGGTTTGAAATAGAAGAGGGGAATGGCAACACTGTAATTGGCGGCAACATGGAGAGCAATACGGGTTATGGCTTGAGGATTGGCGATAATGCAGGAAACGCCGGTACGGACAGCAATAGATTTCTTGGCTTTTGGTGCGAGGCTAATACGGCAGGCGCTATTCGGGTTGGAGCCAATTCTATTGGTGATTATATTATGCCGGGGAAGATTGGCGGCTCTATTGATAGCGCAAATGCCGCCGGCTTTAATCTACCGCCACGGAACTCGGCGCAAAACCACGCGAATATTTTAGGGAGCAGCTTTGTAGGTAATCTTATCGGTAATCTGAAATCGGGATATGGGAATACATTGACCGTTTCAGCTTCGGAGTTGCAAGCGTTCTCCGGGGCGACGGTCGTTAAGGATGCATATGCCCTGGACGGCAATGCAATAAAATTCGACTTAGGGAAGCCAAAATGTAAATTAGAGAATATTCTGAGTCCTTACGAGCTATCGGCTGGCCACTACCGGGCGTATTGCTACGGCAAGAGCGATAGCGGCGGAAAAGTACAGTTCTTCATAAAGAACGATAGCGATGGTGATAATCTGAATCTAATAACTAGCGTTGTTCCGCCTGGCGCTGATGTTTTCCATGCGCTTCCCACTGGCGGTATGCCATTTACAGTAGACGAAACAGAAAATGATGATAGCATAAGAATCCAGGTTGACAAGAAGCCTGGACCTGGCGCTGGTAGTATATATATTAGCCACATACTAATCATTCCTGTTGGAGATGTTGAGTATCCTTTTTCTGCTTTCGATGCTGACGACACTACGCCAAGCGTCTTGGCTGGTACGCGGTTTAAGACTGCAAATACTGGCCCAACTACGATCACTATGTTGGATGATGGCTACGATGGAAAGCAAGTAATAGTGGTCATTGGTGACGCCAATACCAATGTAGACTTTACAGGAACGAATCTTAAAGGGAACGATGGAATAGACTGGACGCCCATTACTGGCGATCACATGACCTGTGTGTCTGATGGGACTGACTGGTATTGTGATGTGAGCGATAATAATGAGAAGTGAGTAGTAAAGAAGGTGAGGTATGAGACGATTGATATCCTATATGACACGGCGATGGGCAGACTTTGCCACCAGGCGGATAGGCAAATGTAGTCCTATGGATACCTCCGCCCTTGAGCATTTGCAGAGTATTGATGTCTCGCGGCTGGTATCAGAACCAGAGGAACTACAGAGTGAAAGATACGCGGGATGATTTTGATCATCAATACCAATATGATCGTGACTGGATATTGCACCAGTTCGAGGCAATCGCCCGTAATTATAAGGAGCAATGCGATATTGTCACACAGATAAGGCTTCATTATGCCACAATGTGGGGGAAGCTGGTCACAGTAGCGGCTATTGGCTCTGTAATCGGCGGTATAGTAGGCGGAGCCATTGGAGCGGCTGTTATCTGGTTCGTCAAATACGCGCCTGCTATTCAGAAGGCAGCGGAATCTGTACCGAAGAAATAACATAACGACCGGGGCGCCCATGTCATGATCTCACACTAGCCCCAGTCGCCCATTCGCCGGCGCTTGCCTATATAGTACCGCCAATTATACCCCTCGCAGGCGAGCGCCGCCCCTACCTATTACTACGAGAAACACACCCCCAAATATAACCCTATTTTCATTTATTATAGGCTTTTTTGGCGTTAAAGCCCTAAAGCCCTTTTAGTGTGTTTATGTCCTTGACAATGGTTGTATAATCATGTATAATAATAGTAGAAGCGAGGGACACAGGATACACAACTTAACGAAGGGGAAATGAAATGACACAGACATTGAACAACAGAGCAAAGGTCGGCGGCGAAACAGGAATGAATGGCGAATGGTACGAAGGCGGACAGTTCCTTCCTTCAACAATGCTTCCCAAAGGCACCCAGAAGAAAAGTAAAAAAGGCTCTGGCAAACAGGAGATCGCACCGTATAAATGGGTAGTGGCTCCCGCTGATAATCTTCGCTCAATATTCAAACAACTCGCAGGGGTATTCGCCAGATACAATGCTGACGGCACATTCGAGATGATGGCAAGCCAACAGACACTTGATTATTACGAAGCCGACAAAGGCAAGATTCAGGAACTTATCGACCTTTACAACTCAGGCGTTATGTGGATAGCGGTATAGCCGGCATGTGGAGGGGTGGCATGTTAAAACTTGATAATTCTCGCTTCTGTGCTGGGTGTGAATTCAAACATTCAGATAGCCGGGAGTTCCTTTGCAAAAAGGGTTATTGGGCGGCCAGTAGCCCCCACACATTAAGCATGGAACGTGGCGAAGTAATTCGAGTGAATGAATGTATTCGCAATGAGGTCGTGCAGAACTCAACCAAACGAATGTTTTATACGAACCGATACCAGGTCAAAGTTGCGAAAATTGATGGTGTCGAAATACCGGACTTTTGTTTTAAGTGCATAGGGTATTGCCCTGGCGAAAGCTATCAGCCTTATGGGTGGAGTTCTGGGGATAGTCCGCCGGGTTGCTCTCGCGGACGCATAGCATTCCCAACGCGCAAAGGATCATGCAAACGACACAAGGAGGCAACATGAAAGTAACCATTGACGAGGCAGCGGCGAAGTTGCGCTGTAGCCGCGCCAACGTATACCAGCAGCTAAAGAAATTCGAGATCGCTACTGAGACTGAACTGCGGGACGTGGAATACACGGCTACTCGCAAGTTGAAAAAGCTGGTCTTTGAACTTGGGGATCTACAGGCGAAAAGAGGGGCAGCGAGCTAGTCCGCTGGCTGCTGTTGGAAGAGAGTGAGCGAAAGGGGAGTGAGTAGCGTATGGACCATTACCTAGCCAAGATAAAACAGCCTGGATATGAATGGGAATATCTATATTTTGCACCCAAAACGAGCCGCTGGCGTAGAGCAGTCGGCACGATACACGACCTGGATGGCGTCGCGACGTGTGGCGCCTGTCTTGAGCGCACAGCTAAGGCGTGGACTGATGGCGATAATGTGTTGTGTGGTGAGTGCTATAATAGCTGAGAAAGGAGCAAGATGATGGAGATCACAATAGAAGTCGGTGAAGTATTATTCGAGTTCAGCAGCTTCGAGAACTGGGTCGCTAAGGCGTCGTCCCGGTATGGCCAACATGGAGCCACCAAGTATAACTCAATTACACTTGACAGCGTTGGCCGTATCTGTTGCATAGGCAAGCAGTTCATGCGCGCCAGAGATGAGGGGGCGTTCCCTGTTTACGTCTATCGTCTAGCGTAACATTTTACTTGACACGAAAGGAGCTATCGCTTACCATGTTAGCGTCTGTAGCAAGTCTGCAGCTTGCCGCAGATCCGCTATGAAAATGAATGTCGTGGGCGGTGGTTGGCTTCCCTAAGCTGACATAATCTCGCCGCCCCGCTTACCTTTAGATTGAGGTAATTATGAAATGCCAGATCAAAAACTTGTTGGGAACTACGTCGCATTGCCTGACAGCACAACTGACTCAGAGCAATGGAAATCCTTTACGCCGTCAACGCGCTGTGTTTATACCACCATGCTAAAAAAGTATAGACATGCAGGGCAGAAAGCTAATGGACGGGTAAAATGGAAACAGGACGAACTCGCGAAGGTGGCGGGGCTATCGCTCAAGACGATCAAGCGAAGCCTACAAGATCTGAAAGACGCTAACTGGATCAGCGTATGGGAGCCGGGCGGCCGCTGGCTGGACGGTACAACATACGAAATGAAGCCCAAGTGGGCGAATGGGGAGGAATGAAAACAATGATGGTGGAAAATTGTAAGGTAACAATAACACTAGATCGAAACGAAGTCTGGACAATGGCTTACGCAATGTCTGGCTGTGTAAAGAATCGCGCAAAAAACTATATTGAATACAAAGGCACCTATTTTAAGGGGTTCTGGGAAGACAAACCAGTTGAACACGAGACACGCATGGTGCGGGATCTCTACTACTCGATAGGGGAAGTAATTGTCTATCAGTCCTTTGAACGTGAGATAAAGGGAATGTTTGAGGAAACAGACAAAGAAACCCCACAGCCAACATAGATTGGACGTGTAGGTTGACTTTTGGTTGAGGGTCATTTTTACCCTATTACAACACCGCTCTATGACTGTCTTTATGGCGGCATGGATTGGTCAAGGGTCAATTTGACCTGCTATAAGGGACATTTTTACCATGAGGTTTTAACTTTAAGGCGAGGTATTATTATGTATGATTACCCAAAAGTAGGTATACAGTTTTATTCAGATAACGCCTTCTTTATTGACACAGAAACGCAGACGAGGTCGCTTGGTGATATTGTCCACGTCTGTCGCCAACTATGTTTCAGGATTGAGGGATACGATAAGGTGTATAGGCTTCGAGACAGGTTTCTTAATAACGTCGCATTAGATATGTTGGAAGCGTCCCGAAATAATCAACTCAGACTGGTGATCAAGGGCTATATAATTCCACATAGGATTGACTCATTATTCAAGATTGACCTTATGGAGTTCGGGGTATATACCGAAGTGGGTGAGCCTGATTTCTATGAGCTAAAAACAGGCATGTGGTATGATCATTATCTCAGGTCAGAACAGTGGCAACAGAAGCGGCAAGCGATATTGGAACGCGACGGACATTGTGTCAAGTGCTTTAGAGAACGCTCTCTAGTCGTTCACCACTTGACCTATAAACGGGTCGGAAATGAGCTATTAGAGGACTTGATAACGCTGTGCAGGCAATGTCACGGATATTAAAGGATAGGAGCGCCATGAACGAAGCAATAAGATCAATAATGGCTAACAGTGGTTGTCCGCTGTGCAGGTCTAAGATCACGCGTGACGTAGGCAAGCAATACTTTGGCATACGCGATCTATCTGCTATCGTATGGAAATGCTCAAACAGCGAGTGCAAGGCGTCAAAGCAATGGAACCGCGCTGGTGAGTTCAGGAGGGCGCAATGATAGACGAAATTATATGCGGTGACTGTTTGGCGATTCTGCCAGAGATTCCTGACGAGAGCGTTGATCTGATAGTGACAGATCCGCCGTATGCGCTAACGTCCCCTGGGGTGAAAAATCCCAAAGGCGGCTTCATGGGCAAAGCGTGGGATAAGGCGTTGCCGTCAGTTGATATATGGCGCGAATGTCTGCGCGTACTCAAGCCAGGAGCCTTCGCCTTCGTTATGTGCATACCGCGACAGGACTGTTTATCGCGCATGATCATAAACCTTGAGGATGCCGGGTTTATGGTGAACTTTTCGCCTATATATCACACGTTCGCGTGTCTGTCTGAGGACACGGAAATACTCACTAAACATGGGTGGGAACGCTTGCAAAAAACCACTAAATATGGTATAATTAAGGTAGAGCAATCTTTCGCTCAGAAGGAGATTCTGGCTTATGATACCGACAGTGGAGCGTATAGATGGGAAGTTCCGACGGGATGGAACGTATTTCCAGTCGAAGATACCTGTTACCGAATTGAATCAGCTACTACAGACCAACTTGTTTCCAGAGGTCACCGTGTTGCTATTGAACAGGGCGGAGAAATCATATTCAGATTTGCGGAGACTCTCGGACAAACGATCCGTGTGCCTTATCTGGATAGTTTGCGCGGAGTGTGGGACAGTCTTTCTCACGACACCCGCCAGAATCAGAGCGGCGCAGAAACAAAATTCGACGGTCAAATATTGCAGCCAGCGGTGCAACGGCATGGAACGGTCAAGGTACAGGAACGCACGAAACAAGCGACTGAACATCGGCGGCCGCGTCTGGACAGAAGAACGGAAGCAGAAGCACCGGGAGGAAATGACAGGCGAGAAGAATTGGGCATGGAAAGGCGGGGTAACGTATTTCAGAACGCATGGCAATTACTCAGGCGTCAAATACATTCGCTGTCCGAAAGAATATCTTTCAATGGCGCGGAAGGACGGCTATGTTATGGAACATCGAATCCTAGTAGCTCAGGAACTGGGACGACCGCTCTTGAGGTCGGAAGTGGTACACCATATCGACCACGACCCGACCAACAATCAGATCGCCAACTTGACCCTCTTCGCGTCGAACAGGGATCACAAGCTACACGAACACGGACACCCTATCAAACCACTCTGGCAACCGTCAGACCAGAGCATTACAGCGGAATAGTATTCTGCCCTACAGTTTCGACTGGGTGTTTTGTAGCCCGTCGAAATGGCAAGATATTTCTGACTGGAAATTCTGGCTTTCCGAAAGCGGCAAATCTGAGTAAATTAGCAGACCGCAGATTGGGCGTTGAGCGGTTGGTTGTGGGGGTAAGCAATAATAATGTATATAACAAGGGGTACTCGTTGACTCAGGCGGGGAATTTCGCTGATAAGCAGGAGGGTTACGCTAAAGGTAACATCACCGCTCCCGCCACACCCGAAGCGAAAGCCCTTGAGGGCAGTTATGCGGGTCTGCAAATGAAGCCCGCCGTTGAGGTGGTGTTGTGTGTGATGCGCCCGCTCTCAGAGAAGACCTACCTCGATCAAGCGTTGACTAACGGGCATGGCTGTACTCATTTAGACGCGGGGCGAATTCCGTATGAGGGCGCGGGTGATAAGGCCAGTTTATATGGCAGATCCGGGACGCCTACCAAAGGCAATACATACGATCCTCACAGTTCAGACAAGACTCGCGGTTGGAATCCTAATGCCTTTATCGACCCAACAGGCCGCTTCGCCCCCAATCTCCTATGTTCTGACGACGTGCTGAACGACGGGCGGGTGAGGAAGAGCGGGGCTGTATCTGGTACATACGGGCCGTCGAATCCCTGGTTGAGTAAGTGCAGAGAAGGCGAAACGATACCGAATACACATCCAAGCCCGTCAAGCGAAGGCTCCTACAGTCGCTACTTTTCCCTTGACGCGTGGGCAGCTAAGAATCTCCCAGAGTCGGCCAATCGCACGTTTCCCTTTTTGATAGTTCCAAAGGCGGCGAAATCTGAAAAACAGAGTGGCTTAGAGGAAGGCTATCAACTGAAAGAAGACACACCACCAGATGTGGTTAGCGAGATAGAGGCTTTCTTGCTTAAGCCTTGATTTCATTGGGCTTATATGGTATAATTCAGGTGTAGGATAGCAATGGAGTCGCGACCGTTGTGAACGATAGCACCTGACTATTTTCCTACACCCAATCAGGATAACCAACAGGAGGTTATAACATGCCAGGCAAGCAAATCTATTTCTGTTTTTATTGTGGTGAACGGTTTAGGGATTATCCGTCTAGGGCAAGGGGTGCGCATACGTTCTGTTCTAAATCATGCGTAGCTCAATTTAGATTTAGCAAAGTTTTGCCTGCTTGCGGGGTATGTGGCAAGCCTGTCAACAAACACAAAAACCAGTATTGCTCAAGGGACTGTCGCGGGGCGTCCCAAAAGACGGGGCGAGAAGTAGAATGCTGTATATGCGGAGACCAGTCGTACATGCCGCTGAATAGAATCAAGTCCACAGGAAAATTCTACTGTTCGCCTGAATGCCGGCAGCAGGGATATCCTGAGCAAATATTGATTATGAGAGCGGCGTTACGGCACAAAAGGTTAAGCGAGGAAGGTACATTACCTGAGCGAATAATGGCCCAACTTCTGGATGACTTGGGCATAGAATATGAAAGAGAAAAGCCCATAGGCAGATTTTATGTGGATTTTTTCTTGGCGAAGGGGAATATATGTATCGAAGCTGATGGCGACTATTGGCATGGGAATAAGGAATCAGATAGATATACCGGCGCACCAATTCAGATCACCGCAATAGAGAGAGACAACAGGAAAGCTGGACGGATTCACAATGAAGGATACAGGCTTCTGCGATTCTGGGAGTCAGACATAAAGAACAATCTGGAGTTAGTATCACAAGCAATACAGGAGGCAATAAATGACGATCACTAAAGAGCAGTATGACAAGCTGCCAGAACACTTGAGGGGGTACTTCGATAGGGTGGGATTCAATTCCCATCCTACGTGAGAAACTTGCAAGCCCATAAAGTTGATGTCCTATCTCATAGCCATAGGCAGCCGCCCTGGTGAAGTGGTACTTGATCCCTTCGCTGGGTCTGGCACCACAGGCATAGCGGCGGCGTTAGCTGATAGGCGATACATACTGATAGAGCAGGATGCTGAATACGCTGACATTGGCGAGCGGCGGATCAAGTGGCACGTTGAACAGGCGAAAGCTGATGAGCAGGCGCAACTCAAATTAGACTTGTAACTTAGCGCGGTGATCTGGCGGATTAGACTTTTCACATGAGGTAAGGAGGCGACAATGAGCGAAAACTTCTTGATAGTGTTCAACTTAATAGGCTTGACAGTGTTTACTTTAATGGGCTTTGGCGTCTATTGTGCGGTGAGTTCATGGTATTGGAACCACAAAGACTATGGGCCGTATGATCTGCCGCTCTGGATAGAATTGGGAATCATCCCATTTTTCGCACTTCTCTGGGGCGGTATAATGAGCGTATTGATGCTGACGGTCTGGCAACCAGAGGTAACAGCGTATACAATATCAGTAAGTTGGTAGGCGCGCTCATTTTTCACATGAGGTTTTAACTTTAGAGAGGGGATAGCGATATGAAACATAAACGGTTAATGGAGAGAGAAGCGATAAAACACAGCGCTCTTTTGTACGTAGAGTTTATAGCTGACGGGATTGAGAGCGATATGTTGCGGGGGCAGATTCACAAACAGATCACTCATATATTCGAGAAGTTGGATCTAGGTGACGAAGCGGATAAGATTCTTCACAACTTAGACATCAATATAGAATTGACCCCTGACCAGATCAAATTGTGCAAAATCAGCAAGGCGGCTGTTGAATATTATGGTGAGTTACTTGCGGAACGCCTGTATCGTTTAAGGTTGTGGGGCGTATAATACAATGTGGCAAGAGATACAAATGAGCAAGCCTGAAATGGCGTATATAAGGCATAAGACGTGGCATGTGGGGTATAACTACCCAAAGGCAAGAGAAGTGCCTATACACGACCTTTTCGGCGGCGTATACTATCTGTTTATGGGTGGGATAGAGCAATGGAAGGTTATTGATATGTTGGAGAACTACAGGAGAGCGCAATGATAGACGAAATTATATGCGGTGATTGCCTAACGCTCATGCCAGAGATACCCGATCACTCTATCGACATGATACTATGCGACTTGCCTGTTGACTTATATGATACAGTGTGCTATACTGTTAGCGTTACTAACTATATCAATAAGGAGGTATTATGGACGAAAAGAAACTAATCTCAATGTATACCAACGAGCGGTATACATTGCAACACTTAGCCGAAATATTCGATACTAATCACCACGCTATTAAACGCGCACTTGAAAAGAATAACATACCGATCACCAGGCGCAATACATTAAAGACGTTTAGCCCTGAACATAGGCGGAAAATAGGTGAGGCGTCTAAGGGAAGACCGGGTTTCTGGAAAGGCAAGAAAATGAGCCGCGAATGTATCCTCAAGAATATGGCGGCGCACTTGAGATACACTGTCAGTTATGAATGGCTAAATCAATTCAGTGATATTGAAAAGCTAAAATTTCTGAATAGGTCAATCACCAGACCACGAGACAAGGTGGGCTTTACTGATGAGCTATATAAAAGTTTCATCGAAAAATTCTATACTGACGCACATTTTAATCGCCTTTATGCTAAATGGCTTGACACTCAAGACGCTTGGCTCAAGCCTTCATTGGATCATAAAAACCCCAAAAGCAATAACGGTAGCTTAGTAGACCTTGACAACTTACATTTCATATCATGGCTAGAGAACAGAGCTAAAGCCAATATCCCACAGGCTCAATGGGAGGATATGAAGAACCGGATAGGTGAGTATTTTGAATAGCCTTGTAACTCTGGAGGAATTGGAATCCATAGGGAAGGTGAAACATGATAGCTTGGTTTTGGGCGATTGTCTTGAAGCCATGGCGTTTCTTGCAGACGAAAGTATCGACATGATACTCTGCGACCTTCCCTATGGCTGACTAGCACGACTCAATGTAGTTGGGATACCATTATACCGTTTGAGCCGTTGTGGGCGCAATACAAGCGCATTATCAAGCCCAACGGGGCTATCGTATTGACTGCGAGCCAGCCGTTTACCTCTATATTGGTTATGAGTAACTTGAAATGGTTTAGATATGAATGGATTTGGGAGAAGTCTAACTCCGGTGATTTCATGTTGGCAAAGTATAGGCCGCGGAAAAAACATGAGAATGTTTTAGTCTTTTCTGATAGTCGTACTTTATACAACGCTCAAATGGAAAGTGGCGTTCCATATACCGACAAGGCCAGAGGTCGTACCAATAGAATAATTGACAGCACGATCCCCAAGTTGGGGATCGTGAATGAAGGGGTGCGTTATCCGTCCAGTATTCAGGCATTCAGCAACGGCAATAATGATATTGAACACCCAACACAGAAACCAGTCGCTCTATTCGCCTATCTTATTCGCACATACACCAATGAAGGTGAGGTGGTGCTGGATAACTGCATAGGAAGCGGTACAACAGCGATAGCGGCTATCAGGACAGGGCGTCACTATATTGGTATAGAAAAAGAGCAGAAGTATTGCGACATAGCGAGAGAGCGTATCAGGATAGAGCAAGCGCAGTTGAAGCTGGACTTGAAAGCGAGGTGAGTGATATGGAACTACTGAACGAACGCAAAGAGCTAATGGGCAAGTGTCTGGAAGCGGCTACATATTTATATATGGACTTGAAAGGCGTTGGCGAGTATGACGATACGGAAGATGTGGCTATCGCACACATAGCCGTCGCGCTGTTTAACGACGCAAGAGAGAGTGAGAGGAGGACGAAATGAAGATCAGGTTTAGGATATGGGACGGGAAGATGATGTGGTATGATGATTGCGATTGGGCAACTTATTGAGCTGCCGAGATAGCCACGCCAATATACACACGCGCCGCAGTATATACGTTTCTTTTCGTCTTCCATTTCTCTCCTCCTCCACAATTCCCCCAACAACTCCACACGCCGCTGTGACGCCTTCCGCTTGCCTTCTGCTACCAACGGCCACCCGAACACGCGAAACGTCCATATAGGCACACATGCGGCTCTCTGTTAGCGTCTACGCAGAGGAAGCAACCGCCGGATAGTGGGGCGTGGTAGGTTACTTTATTCATTCCATATACCAACAATTCGCGCCACGTTGATCAATGTCTCAGGATCAGCGAATCGCACTTTATCAATGATTTTGCTTCTATGCTTTACGGCAAACTCTTTCTGTGTTTTTTCCAGCGGCGTGAATATTGTCTGTGTTGTCCCAGAACGCCCGAAGTCTATTCCGCTTCTAAACCGACTTGATCGCTTATTCACCGTGCCGTTCTGACCTGTAACGCTATGACAGATCCATTCCTTGTCGTTATTACTTATGACTTCGTAAAGGTGATACTTCTCGTCAGATCCCCGCGCTGACCATTCGTCCTTCGCCACATAGAACACGTCACCTATTTTCATTTCCACAACCTCCTCCAGATCCCCGCCTTCCCCAGACCGCGCCCGATCAGCTTGTTTTTGCCACGCCGCAGCATCTTCGACGGCTTGCCGCTGGTGAGCGCTTCCAGATCATTGCTTATTCTTGCTGCCTTGTATAATGCGCTAGTGAGCTTCATTTCTTCACCTCCACGCCCATGTTCAGCAGGGCTGCTATCGTTTGGTCATGTTTCCAACCACTATGGAGCCTACCTAGTGACGCTTTCACAAGTCCGAAGGCGCCCAATATAAAGTCCTTGTCTTCTCTCATGGTCACATGGCCTACTGCGCGTGGCTCGCCTTCGTCTCCGATATCATCATAGGCGTATATGTAATATCCACCATCTGGGGCGTCAACAGGTATCCAGCGTTGTTCCCAGATAGGCAGCGCTTCCACCTCGATACCCAACGCCTCAAGATCCTCGTCAACGGCCGCCTTCGCTTCGTCAACTTGATCATAGTCCACCGCCTCCAAACGCTTACACATAGCGGCTACCCGCTCTTGATATTGCTCTCTCGTGATAGTCATTCGCTGTTCTCCCTATTAGTAGCCACCACAGCGCAGTCACCTTCACATGGCTCAACCACTGGCTTCTGCGGGGGCTGTATGACTTGCATATCCAACTCTTTCTCATTAGGCCAGTTGTCATAATCAATATCCGCGTTTTCGTCTGCGAGTCTATTCAACGCCTTCACATGCTCTCGCTCTTCGTCAGACTTGCCGCCGCAATAGCAAGCGGCGCATACGAATAAGCTAAAGACGCCAGCAAGCGCGCCGCCTATGATAAGTAGTGTTTTCATTTGTGAGTCCTTTCTAGCCAGACACATAATTCCATTTGTGCAGGTTCGTCCTCGATAGATAATGGGCCAGGGAATTCCCAATTACAATCACGACACAATATGTGCGACCAATAGACAACCGCATCGGCGTTAAGCCGCCGCCGCATTTCAACTTCAAACGTCCTATGTCCATTCTCTATCTCGTGGTTAGACTGTAATATAGGCTGGTCAACATACTTCATTGACTTTAATACTAAGTGCATATCCCCTCCGTCACTATCTGCCCAATTCGCGATTTAGATAGTTTATACATATTCGCCACTTCACTATAATGATACCCACTCTCTACCAACTTGCGGATCTCTGCGTTCCTTTTAGTATGGCGCGGCGGTCGCTTCCCGTATCCATTACGCTTCTCTCCACGTCTACCGCCAGTAGCGTTGAACACCATCCCGACGGAACATTCAGCAGCGTCTGCTATCTGTTGCAAGGTCGATCCCTGCGCTCTCAACTGAACCATTCTCTGCTTAGTCATAAGGCCTCCTCTCGTAAAAGAAATCAATTTCTACTAGAAATTGTAACACATAACCGCCTCAAAGTCAAGAAAAAAATGGATATAGGCTTTTTTTGGGCTTTTTTGGCGTTATAGCCTAAATACCTCCGCTTTCACCTTGACGGTCGGTTGTATATATTGTATAATAGATAATGTCAGAAGGAAACACAGTTCTTTTACAACGAGTTAGGGTCAAATGCTCCACATAAGACGCAGCGGTAATTCGTCGGAAAGACATTCCCGCTCTTGACGTGGAAGCGATAGCAAGCTGAGGCGTCAATCTCACACAACAGTCAAGGGTGGAGGCGTGAGGTTAGACTTCATAATGAAGACAGCCGCTTGACTGAATAACTAAGGGGAAATGGAAAATGGGAATGAACATGGTATACAAAATATTCAAGGGCGACGAGGCGGATATTAAAGACCGTTTAGGCAAACGGATAATGGTAAACAAAGAGGCGTGGTGGCCGGGTGAATTCATGCAGCAACAAGAAGCAATTGACAGAGGTATCAGTGAATATCAGCGTAACCAAATCAACGCCTTCTTGGAAGCGTAACAACCCGAAACGCCGAGAGGCGTCATACACTTTATGGTGTATCTGACGAGGGTCAGCGATAGATACGCACTTGAAAGATAAGGGGAAATGAAATGGGACAGGCAGCATTAAAGCAGACGGGCGAAAGAAATTACTGGCGAGATAAAGCGATAGACTTGGCGCGACGGTTCAAGGTTCTGAGGCAAGAGAGAGACGACCTGAGACAGTTGAACAGGTCACTCAAGGCGCAGCTACAGGAAGCGAGGCGAAAAGCATAGAGAGAGGGGGTGACGATAGAGTTATCCACATGGGCGGCTTCCACAGGTCGCCCACACACACAGGAGGAACGGACATGGGCAAGCAATCTTTCGTATACGAGCGAAACGACAAGCACTATAGAGCCGACACAATGCTTGATAGCGTGTTTGAGATACGCGCAAGCGGCGAATTGGACAAGTGCGGCGATGACGATCAGACGGGTTGGCAGATCAAGATTGAACGCGACTGTCAGTTCTGTAGAGATAACGTTATCCACACAGAGCAGCTACATGAAGAAGAGGTAGCGCGCAATAGGGGCGAATAATGAAATAGCAACGGAAGCATGTTTCGAGCTTATGTGACGGCCGGCTCAAGACCAGGTTGGATGTCTGGACAACACAGCCGGCCCTGTTGATAACAAGCAACGTTTTCTATATGAGGCGTGAGTCAAGCGTCTCTTTTCCCCTTGCACCGCTAAGGGGGTGGTTTATGGACAATGTAGCGTGGCAATCTTAGCAGTTGTTGATAGGGGCCTGGGGGCGCTGTACCGCTCTCAGGCTATTATACAGGGGAAATGATATGGCAAGCGCGAAGAAAGCGAAGGAACGGTTGGAAGCCAGCCGCAGGCGTGAGTCGGTGATACTGGCGGATATTGAGCTAGACGAGATAACCTTTGACGAACAGACGATAGTATCAGACCGCTGGCAGTATCAGCGAGAGATGCCGTCGCGGGAACGTGACCAGTTCTGGACCCGAATGGGGCTGGCGCTTCACGAAGCTAACGCGGAACAGGCGGCCGCTATCAAGGCGGCGTTTCCTGTCCAGTGGCGGAAAGCTATGGAGGGTGAATGATGGCAGATAAACTAGTGATAGAACAGCATGAGACATTGGCGGAGGCGTTGTTAAACGCACAGTCAGAGTATCCACCGTTGGACAAGGGAAGCAAAGTTGATACCGGCAAGTTTTCGTATATGTACGCTGACCTGGCGTATACGAAGAAAGTAACCGACCCGCACTTGTGGAAGCATGGGTTGGTGATACGCGACAGGACGGAATACAAAGACGGCAAGGAATTTCTGGTAAGTGAATTGACCCATATCACCAGTAAAGAATCTGAGAAGTCTGAGATAGAAGTCACAGATACCAGCGACATGAAAGGCTTGGGCGGCAATATCACCTATGCCCGGCGGTACAACTACTGGAACTTAACGGGGCGCATTGGCGAAGACGATAGCGAGAACAGGCCAACACAGCGCAGGCAACAGGAGCGACAACAGGCGCCGCCAGAAAATAACCAGTCGAAAGAAGTTATTGAAACTATAAAGGGATACGAAAAGCAACTATCAGATCTAGGCCATAAGCCAATGGAACGGCGTAAGGAGGTATTCAACACGACGGCGCTGGGCGGGTTGCGAGACGATGATCTCAAGAAGTATGCAGAGAAATTGGCGGCGTTCATTATAGCGGTAAAGAAGAAGCGGGAGCAAGCCGATGACCAGAGTTGACCTACTCAACCGCATAACCGAACTCCAGGACGAACTGGCGCGGGACGAGATAGATAGTCGCCACGTCTCGCGCAGGGCTGGAATGTCCAGACAGGCGCACCTGCGGGAACCGGGCGGGCTGCCTACACAATACCTAACGGACGCAACCGATGACTCTCTCGCGCTGTTTCTGACGCACCTGGAAGGCGTGCGGCCGCGTTGGGAGAAGGAACAAGCGGAAGATCAACAGCTTGAGAGTATCGAAATGACACCACGAATGATCTTGATGCTACAGAAGAAGCTGAAAACGGCTAAGAAAGGGGCGAAGGGATGAAGCTGTATGTATGGAAGCACGTTAGCGAGGGCGACGGTCATGGTACTATAATTATCATGGCGCCTTGCTTGAGCGATGCAATATCTAAAGGCAGGGCGGAATTCGATAAACATATCTTTGCAGAGATGCACAGGTCGCCGACCGAGGAACTCGAAGAAGCAACAGCTATGTTTATCTATCAAGGCGAATAACCATTGACATACACTCTCCTGTGAGGTAGAATAGAAGCACGAATATGTGGTAGTTGACTGTTGGATTGTCGCCCGGCGATTCTCCTGAGAGAGCAGTCAACTGCCACACACCTAACTCTCAGGAGGTGTTACCATGAATCCAGATATTTATATCCCGCGCGAGGTTTTCAATTCTGCTACCTACAAGGAACTTGTAAGCAGTAGTAAAGTTTTGCTGCTCCGGTTATGGATATGCTGTTCCGAGTGGGGTGACTGCGAAAAGTGGCAACTCACTATCAAGCAAGAGGAAATGGCTATCCATGCTGGCATGTCGCTAAAAACTGTTGTTAAGGCGGTGCGGGAATTGACAGAAGCTAATTTAATATGGACTTGCGCGGGATCGCGTTCATCATACGGACTTGCAACTGCGCCTGACTCATACCGACCCGACTCTTTGACTGTAGGACAGAGACGTTTAATAGAGTTAGTGCGCCCGACTTCACGGCATCCGCGCACAGCCAATACCAGGCAGGGCTTATTACGTATATCTGAGTTGAAACGGCAGTTGATGATGGCGGATTGCCGGTGTTATGTCTGCGGTGTATTGACAGCGCTTGAACTTCACCATTTGACGTATGAACGATACGGGCATGAGCGGCTTGAAGACTGTATTTTATTATGCGAACGATGTCATTTAGAAGTGACCAAACTATAAGTGTAACTTTTACCATGAGGTTTCAAGGAGGCTACTAATGGGAATGTGGAGACAGAAGGGCGGCGAGCGGATAGCTGTTAGCGATATGGACGCCAGCCACTTACAGAACGCTCACCGGATGATGTGTAAGCGTTTGGACATAGCGAAGGGGAAGTACGACTGGCTGACCGTTCAGGGCTTGCCTATGTACCATAGAGGTATGTTCTGGTGCTGGTGGGGTTGGATTTACTTATTAGAGTTCGAATTGAAAAAGAGGGGGCTGAACTTACTGGCAGAAGGATTCGAGGCGTATCATTTCCTGGACGCCGCCGAACCGTATATGTATAAAAATGATGGCGGTGAATGGGTGTTTACCAGGCTAGTTGAGGATGATACAGGCGAAGCGGTACACAGGTTAGATGATGAGACGATACTGGGAATATATACACGTTTTAAGGAAGCCAGAGAAGTATCGCTGTCGTATCTTAGTTGTCCTTTGCCAAACGGTGACGCTGCTATGGACGCATTCGACATGGAGTTTCAGTATGCGTTACAATTCGAGGTGGAAGCTACGAATGGACTGCCTGTCATACAATACGAGGTTGACAGGCGCGGCTTGCCAACTGGCGAGGAGGCGAGAGAATGAACCAACATAAATGCACAGGCTCAAGACCGTCAGACATATTATTTGCTGTCATGGTGATAATCGGTATTGTCATGGTGATAAACGGTATACTGACATATATAGTATGTTCCGTGGAAGAAGATACACAAGACCAGATAACCGAACTCAGGTCGCTAGTAAAGACGTTGGCAGAAGCGTTGGAGAAGCACGACGGGGCGTTGACTACACACGATACGAAGCCCGAATGGTGGCAGAGGGAGGGTGAGTGAATGGAAGCATATTGGATTGAAAAAGAAGGCGATAAGTTGGTGATGAAATCCGCGACGGTCATTAGCGAAAGGTCGCATAGTTACGAGGTGGATCTTCTAGCGGATAACGGCATCATGAACCTAGTGATAGGTAAGCGCGGAAGCCAATCGGAAGAAGCCGCATTCGTTAAATACCGAGGGTATCTGGAAGAAGAAATGGATAAATGCCAAACAGCGCTGAACGAGTTACGGACCGAGTGTTTCGCACTGGATGAGTTGATGCGTGATATGGCGCTACAGGAGACGAATAATGCTAAAACTAATTGACGGCGTATGGCACGTCATTATCGGTAAACACTTCTGGCCCCGCCCGACTCTGGAGTGGGTGGTTGAACACGACAGCTTGTGGCTTATCGAGAAAGGTATGCCGATGGCGTACAACCAGAGCCACGTCGATATAGTCTGGGCGGCGTTGAAAGAGCGCACAGAGCGCATGACGCGAGTGTCGTATGTAAGGCGTCTAATCATGGAGTCGCACAGGTCATTGACGCCGCGTGTGAGTCTTGAGGATTATGACGCGTCGATACCGTCTCCGGGGAGGTGTTGAAGGTGAAAAGAGATCCGGGAGAGTATAGCATAAGATTAAAAAGAGCTATAGCGTCAATGCCTGATGATAGAGTTAGGTCGCACTTAGTCGACGCAATACATTCGTTGAGTATCGTCGCTACTGGCTTAGATGGCGATCAAGAGATGACGCTTGAGGAAATGAAAGCCGGCGCGCGTGGGCTTCTGGCAACATTAGAATATGCAATTAACGAATGAGGTAACGCCATGACACACATACTCACGCTTCTGAAATGCGCTGGCGGGGCTGTTACGGGGCTATGAAAGGGGAAGGATGGTATGGAGCTAGTGAGAGATAAAGACGCGGAGACACGGTTGAATAGGATCATGGCCGAGGCTAAAGAGGCGCAGACTATAAGATGCCCCTGGTGTAAGGAGCCTTTCGAGGAAGGCGAAGACTATTATGACTACATTTCGTATCATGGCGAAGAGGGGCCGCAGGAAACGGAATGCAGTCATTGTGGCAAAGGCTTCTTCGTGGAAGAGCGGGTAATAAGGGAATACACCTGCGGTAATAAGCTGGACGGGTGCGGGTTTGTTATGGAGGGGATACAGGACAATGAAAGCACAGATCAAGATCAAAGCTGTGACGTGGAAGCGGATGCAGACGCGTGGTAAACAACGATAGACTACAACAGGAGCTATTATTATGATTGCGAAAATTGCTATACCCTGGATGCCGTCGCTTCTGGTAAACCAGGCATATAAAAACAACGACATGAAGAAAGGGCGCACGCCGGCTTGTAGTATGGCAATGCAGATGATCATAATGATGATGCGCCCGGAAGTTGGTTACAACTGGCGATGGAACGGAAAGCGGGTATGCGTCAAGATAACTCTATGGAACCACGCCAGCGCAGATCCTGACGGGCTAACTAAGTCCATTGATGACGCGCTTGAGATAGCGTTGCGTGTGGATGACAAGTATTTCGATACGAACGCTATTGGCGGAAAAGACGATGGCGAATGTCGTATTGAGATAGAATTGAGTTACTGAGGCGCGGATGTGGATATGATAACGATGGAGATCCAGGAGGTGATGTGATGGACACTGACTGAGACTCTTTAACCTAACCTTGTGGCAAAAGGCGGGGCTGGCTCTCACCCAATAGACACTGTGTTTGCACGCCAATTCCAACCTTAGCCAGTCCTGCCATATTACGAGAGTGAGAGGAGGTGATAGATGTGGAACCAACCATTTATGATAAAGCGTTTACTGAGATAGTGAATACTGTCCACGAATGTTCGAGGATAACTGAAGGTCTCGAAGGCAAGACCGTGTTGCTAAGTGACGACTCGGCGAAGCCCGAACAACCAGTAGATCCAACGAAGGTCGAAGAGGACAGGCCGCCCAGAGGTACAACGCCACTGGCGAGGTCGCTTGAGGAAGTCTTTCAGTACGTTGAGAAGCTGCGTCAACGGCTGGACAAAGTAGAACAGGGGCTTATCATTGACGCCCGATAAGCCTTGCAATGACACGCCAGATAGTGTATAATAGAAGTGCCGAACAACATTCCAAGAGAAAACGCCGATGGGGATACCCGGAGGCGCGCCTGACTTGACGTAGTGGGTCGTGTACCTTAGATCGCGGCCCATTGGTCAGGTCATATCTAAGGAGGCCAACATGCCAGAGAACCAAAATCCCGCAGTAACAATATCAGACGAAGCCAAACTATCCCAATTTCGCTATAAACATGATCTTCGACTCGTTAAAGACTTGGAGACAATGTGTGATGCTTGTAACCGTTTTCATGATGGCGAAGTGTATTATTACAGAATAGCTGAAAACGGTACGGAATTATCACTGGAATCAGAACTACTTGATTATGATGAACATTATGACAAATACCAGGGAAACAATATTAAACGATTTCAGTGGGTACCCTTAAATAAAGTGTTATCTGAGTCACAATCTAAGGCTGATATGCAAGTCCATTTTCATCAACATCTGCTTACACGAGCCATTGATTTGCGGAGCGAGGTCGATGAGATAGTGGCAAAATATAAATTTGCAGGATATGGTACCTACCAGAAATACCTTAACTCTCGACATTGGGGTGAAGTTCGGGAAGCGGCTTTAGAGCGGGCCGGTAACCGGTGTATGCTATGCAATACAAACGAAGGGCCGTTTCACGTTCACCACAGGACGTATGAGCGTTTAGGCAACGAAGAGCCAGAGGACGTAATAGTCTTATGCGCCGCCCACCATGCACAGTTTCATGGTAAAGGTGGTGCCGAATGAAAACCGGCGGCTATTTCCCTTTTCCGAATGACGTCATTGATAAACTACTCTTTAAGCTGACCGGCGCAGAGTTCAAGATATTAAGCGTGATAATCCGGCAAACGGCAGGTTGGAAGAAACAATGGGACAGAATATCAACAAGTCAATTCCAGAAAAAATCCGGATTATCTAAGCCTGGCGTTATGGTTTCTATAGATGTATTGATAGATAATAACCTGATATTATGCGAGAAGGTCAACGAAGATGGCAAGCTTCCAGCTAACTGGTATGCCTTGTTTGGAGAGACTAACGAAGCCGCTAGACTAGTAAGGTCACCTGACCAGTATGGTCACCTGACTGGTAAGGCTATCTTACTAGAAATGGGCAAGTCAGTTGACCAGTTAGGCGAAAAACTAGTAAGGTCACCTTACCCACAAAAGAAAGACAGAGTAAAAACAAAACAACAAACAACAACAGTGGTGGTGAATATTGATCCAGAACCAGAGCCGCACCCTAATATAAAATCTGACCAAACCATTATAGAGGGAGCCGTACTTGCCAAGTATCGGGCGCAGATAATGGACAGGCCGCCGTCACAGAACGCCCTGAGAGACGCATTAGAACTATATCAGGTTGACCAACTCGAAGAAGCCATAGAACGTATGCCGGCAGTATTGAAAGATATTAAAGACGGCAATGGTGTTTTGGGGCTTGCATGTAAAGCCGTCAAGAATCCTCATTGGTGGCGTCAAGACGACGGTGGAAACGGCAAGGCTAAACCTACACACGAAGAAGCTGAGAAGGCCAGAGCTATCAACGGATTTACCAGAGCGGTATCGAACTACAGGACGCTTTCGCCAGAAACAGGTACGACACAAAGGGGTGATACACAAGGCTACATGATCAACGTCATGCGCCCATACGCTGGCTGGTACGACTGCATCGATAACCTGGGCGACATTGTGGGTATGCAGTTTAGTGAGTACGACGCTTTAATGAATGGAGGGGCGAAGTGAAATATCTCAAGTATCTATGGTATGTTATTCGACATAAGTGGTATGTGATGTGGGCATGTTTTAACCGTAGTGAATTTCATACAGGAATGTATTGGTTGGGGATCATCCACGATTGGTCGAAGTTCCGGCCGTCAGAGTTCTTCCCGTATGCGGAACATTTCTACGGAAAGGGGAAAGATATTACCGCTGGTCGTGACGAGACTGGATATTACAAGCCCACTGATACAGGCGACGCCGATTTTGACTTTGCGTGGCTACTTCACCAGAAGCGGAATAAGCACCACTGGCAATGGTGGGTGCTTCCAGAAGACGAAGGCGGGGTAAAGCTAATATCTATCCAGCCTAAGTACCGTTTGGAAATGCTGTGCGACTGGTTAGGGGCGTCTAAGGCACAGGGTCATGGTGGCGATATTGCCAGCGTCCGAGCGTGGTACGAGAAAAATGGCGCCAAAATGCAATTATCGCCTAGTACCCGCGAATGGGTAGAATGGGTGACGAAATGAAAGACGGGATCAGGGCTTTCAATAAAGCAAGCGAAGAGACGGTTATCAGCGCCATGTTGTTGGGTGACGACGGCGCTCTGGACTGTGCGCGTGGTATCCTGGGCGAACGGGGCGACGCGTTTCGTATGAAGCGCCATGAGCTAGTATACGACGCTGTGCTGGCTCTCAAGGATCAAGATATACCTATTGACGCGGCCAACATATCCGCGCTGGTAGACTTGGAACAGATCGGCATGTCACGAGACGAACTATACCTATGGGTGGTTGAGTATACAGATATTGGCGACGTGTGGCCCATGGATAGTATCGAATTTCATGCGAAGAAGGTCAAGGATCTGGCGGAACTGCGCGAGGTTGATCAGCGGCTCCGGCGTGTTGTCATGGAGAATATGTCAGAAGAGGCAGACCTGGAGAACGTTTACGCACAACTTGAGGAGGTGCTTGAGCGGCGTAGAGATACCACGTCCGCTGAGGTTATCAGCGTACCTAAAGCGAAGGCCATGTACCAGCAGTATGTGGCAGAGATACAGCAACGCAAAGTCAACTTTGGCTGGCCCAGTATTGATACAGCGACGCGCGGCTTAGTTCCTGGTGACGTGTGCCTGATATTCGCCCGGACGAACGTTGGCAAGTCTGCGATGGCTCAGTCAATGCAGTTGTCTATATGGGAGCGGCAGTCTATTAAGTCCATCTTCTTCTCGCTGGAAATGCCGGTTACGTCAGTATATGAGCGTATGGTCAGCATGGTGACAGGCTGGCAGGAGTCGGCTATCGAGGATCTGTTCCTGCAGAATGACGAGGACAGGCTAACGACCGATATGGACAAATACGAAGAGGGTGTTTTCTTCGTAGAGAAGGGCAACTTGACGCTCAGGGACATAAGCAGGATCACGAAGGGCGTTGACGATGTGGGGGTGATATTCATTGACTATATGGGGCTGGTGAAGGCATTAGGACGGACGCCTTATGAGCGGCTATCGGACATAGCGACGGGACTCAAGATGATGGCTAAAGACTTGGGCGTCGTTGTGGTGTGTATCTGTCAACTGAGTCGCAAAGCTGGCGATGGTACTATCCCTGTAGGTATCGAAATGGTGAGAGATAGCGGCCAGATCGAGGAGGCGACTGACGTGATATTGGGTATGCACAGGGAAGAGGACGACGCATTTATCAACTTGACCGTATTGAAGGCGCGTCGGGGTAGGCGTGGCGCTGAATGCCGCGTCGGATTCCAGGGCGATACGCCGAAGATAGTGGAGATAACCGAGGCATGATAGCCGACGGAGTGGCGGCTGAGGACGCGTTTTAGAGGGGAGATAATGTGATGCCGACAAACCCGATATTGACTGAGTTGCGATGGGCTGATGAGTGCTTGTGGGCGGACGATAACGAAGACACGTTTGATAGGCTAATGAAAGCGGTTGTTGCTATGCAGGAATTCTTTGCAGGGGCATTTTCTTTGGGTAGAGTTATCCGTATCGTTATGCCTGAGAGCGGCGTGTATATCGTCAAGGCGGACGGCTTTTAGGGTGGGTCAATACCACATGGGCGCGCTTTACTGAAGATGGCGTTTATCGAGGCGTGGATGTTGCTCGTGCGAAGGGGGTATCGTCTGCAGCCGCTGGCGTGGTGGAGGATGTGATAGTTGAGTATTTAGGTCGGAGGTGTGATAATGGAGTTTGAAACACTAAGGAAGTTGAAAGTCGGTGATAGGGTTGTTGGGCGTATAAAAGCATTTGGGCAGAAACCAGGGTTGACGCCTATTTTCGAGGTAGAACCTGAGAATTCCGGCTTGGTTACGTTTTCGGAGGGAAAGGAACATTACTCGTGGATACATGCGTGGGATATAGAGTTGTATGGCCAAGATGACGAGGTGGTTAGTGGTATCACGAATAACTGGGAGAGTCTTATGCTAGACCTGGCGCCGCATGTGAATTTCGGGGAACTGCCCCAGGTGGAGAAGATACTGGAAAAGTATTCCCGCTGGATGTTGAACTGCGGGAGATGATGAGGGAGGTGAAGGATGGGACGCAAGAAGAAGCTGGCGATACGAAGGCGGAGACGGAATAGAAGGCGGCGCGCCGAGGGGTTGTCGATATGGGCTAAGTGGCCAAGTGGGAGGGCGAAATGACTCAAGAAGAGATCAAGAAATGGATAAAACACGCGTATGAGCAGGGGTATCCTGTGAGGGTGAATGTAAAAACCGAACTCCTTGCAGTTGGAGGTATCAAAACTGGTATGGTCGAAAGTATTGCCGGTGGGCGTTTTACTATATCCAGTAGCGGTTGGTGGCACTCTTACGAAGCTGTCATCTCAGTCGAGCCGCTGGAGCCGGTGGTTGAGGAGGCGGATGGCGATCTAAGTGATTGGGCGGTCTTGGCGAGAATAGCCAGGGCGCGAAGAATCCGTATCTGTGTCACTACGGCGAAGGGGGCATGGATAGGATATTTCGTCCAGGCAGGATGTCATGATGGCGATGGGTATAGTATTTTACGGCTATACCATGGAGGTAGTGAGAGGGTGTACTATCGAGACGTAACGGAACTCAAGTTTTTGCCACCAGAACCGCGCGAGTCGGGGATTCTGGGCGAGTTTTGGCATATTGAAGACGGCTTGCAGCAGGCGGTATGCGACACTCAGGGGGAATTGGTAGACCAAAGTGACTGGCTGGACGAATTCTCCGCGCTGCCTGATATGGCGCGGGTGTTGCGAATGGTGAAACAAACTGTGGGGGACATTGAAGCCGCGCTCAAGAAAGCCGGTATTGAATAACTAGACTCAAAAGGAGGGGATAGCATGTACGAGGCATTGTTAGTGGTAGAACGGGTGGTGTGGATATTCGCGGTGTCGTTCCTGGCGCTGTGGGCGGGGCGGGGTATATGGCGCGCTGCGAGACGGTATCAACGGGATAAGGAGGCGGTAGGGAATGGCATGGTATGAACACATACTTGGAGCCTTCGCAATGTTAAGCTGTGCAGGTATAGCGTTACTGGTAGCGGTTAGCATAAGGAAGGCGCGTGAGGACGTTAAGGCAGACGCGGCGCATATCATGGAACTGCAAATGCGAATTAGGCACAGCGAGTGACCACACAGGCGGCCTACGGGTCGCCCTTTTTTTATTCTTGACTTTTAGCACCAACTTTGATATGATAGTAACTGACAGCTTTTAGCCGGGGCGCGAGTCCATCTCCTCATAGCCGCACAAATTTCGCGCTCCGGCCCCTGTTGCAATGGTCCATTCACGCGAGGCTATACATGATCAACACACTATTCAACATAATACTCACACTTGGCGCAGGGGCGTCGTGTGTAATAGTATGTTGGTTGGTAGTAGAGGAACACTCATGAGCGAAGTTGAAATGGAAATAGCGACGGCGGATAAGGTGATAGAGATAGCGGACGCTGAAACACGACTTGTTGATATGGACTCTATCCAAAATCATCCGGAAAATCCGAGGTGGCATTCGCGCTCTCAGATAGAAGAACTGGCCGCCAGCTTAGACGATCACGACTACGCTTCAATCTCTCTCACCGTATCTTCCCAAACAGGTAACATAGTCAAAGGCAACGGCATGTATAATGCGCTTCAACTGCGCCAATGTCAGAAGGTGC
>Ga0255048_10000667_pt1 | contig 25669 bp, 22 predicted proteins | sample JV7_2_2_MG_FD_183619 | JGI IMG/M metagenome (GOLD analysis project Ga0255048, IMG submission 183619) | Seawater microbial communities from Jervis Inlet, British Columbia, Canada - JV7_2_2 | ecosystem: Environmental > Aquatic > Marine > Inlet | place: Canada: British Columbia | collected 2016-10-06
AGCCATGGCCGGCAGGCTCAAGACAGCGGCGATTACGATGATTGAATAGCGCATTTTCTTCTCTCTTATTTGTCGGTTTGATCGATTTCGGCTAAAAAGATGGCAGAAGTCTAACCGATTAACGAGATCTCAGCTTATGAAACTATTCGGATACTATCGCAGCAGCGCTTCCTATCGCCTCCGCATCATCTTGAATTTCAAGGGCCTGGACTGGGAATATCAGGCGGTCAATCTGCTTGAAGGCGAACAAAGGGCCGAAGAATATCGGGCAATGAATCCCCTGGGGTTGGTACCGGTGCTGGATACCGGAGAAGCCGTGTTGGCACAATCTCCTGCCATCGCCGAATACCTGGAAGAACAGCATCCTGAACCGGCGCTCCTGCCGTCCGATCCAATTGGTCGGGCGCGAGTGCGCGAAATGGTGAATTCGATCGGCTGCGAAGTACATCCCCTTCAAAACCTTGGCGTCCTGATGTACGTCAAGGAAACCTATTCGCTGGACGATGCTGCCGTACAGGCATGGGGCCGGAAATGGATAGACCGGGGATTCTCGGCCTTCGAGATCATGGCTCGGGAACGATCCTCTGAAGGTCAATTCTCCTACGGAGACAGTCTCACACTCGCGGACGTCTGGCTGATCCCACAGCTATTCAATGCCCACCGTTTCGAAATGGATCTTGCCCCCTATCCGACACTTGTCGCTATCGATAAACACTGTCAATCCCTGGACGCGGTCGCTGCATCGCATCCGTCGAAGCAGCCGGATGCCCCTTCGGGTTGAGCCCTATTTGTGATTTCCAACCCCAATCAGTATCCAGTCTCATGTTGACCCAATCACAGATCGACCAGTATCACGAGAATGGCTATCTGATACCGGATTTTCGGCTGGCCAAGATAACGCTCGATGACATCAAGGCGGCGCACTCGCAGCTTATTGAACGGCATCCGCAATATGCCGATTACTGCCCGGCAATTCTTCCGCATGACCCGAGCTTTGTGAGATTTGCCTGCAACGAGGACATTCTGGGCATGGTGGCGCAAATCATCGGCCAGGACATCGCCCTGTGGAACTCGAGCTTTTTTGCCAAGCCGGCACGGGTTGGCAGTGCAACTCCCTGGCATCAGGATGGCGAATACTGGCCCATGCGGCCCCTGGCCACGTGCACGGTGTGGATTGCCGTTGATGAATCCACGACAGAAAACGGCTGCCTGCGTGTCATCCCAGGATCGCACAAAGAAAAGCGCGTGCGAAAACACGTGACCAACGATGCACCAGGACTCGCGCTACATCAGGAACTTCCGCCGAGCGAAATTGATCATGGTGAGGCCCAGGATCTGATCCTCAAAGCAGGTCAGATATCGCTTCACGATGTTTTCCTGGTGCACGGTTCGGAGCCGAATCGCTCGGCCAATTCACGACGTGGGATGACACTCAGGTTCATGCCCACAAGCTCGCATTACGACCGGGAAATCGAAATCGAGCAGAACAGGCAATTTCGCCACGCCTCCCGCCTGCGACTCCCAGTGTTTCTAATGCGCGGAATCGACCAGTGCGGCCGTACCGAGTTTGAAAACGAAACGCCCCTGTGTTGACGTCCACCGCATCAGGCGCGCCGGGCTTCAGTCCATTACTCGCGAAAGCTGCTTTTTAGAATTGGGGCGTCGAATCTACTTTTCGACCGTCCGCTTCACACCCGATAGCGGCCGGAGGGAAGCTAGAGTCTTGAGGGTCCGTTAACGACCCAAAGCGGACGTTTCGGTTTTGATTGATAGCAGCGTGACAAGCTATGCATTGAAGACTATTTGCAAGGCTCAGTTTGCTCCCCGGCCCGCCGCCGCATTCGCACGTTTCGTCAGGCGATCAAGCACGCCAATCGCATCCTTCGCTTTAGCTTCGGTGCGAGTAAGATCGCAGAAAGATGTCGTCAAATGTTTCCGCTGCTGATCCCAATAGGCGAACACCAGGTAGCTATTGCGTTTCTTGAAGTTGTAACCACAAGCGATTTCGCCAATATTCGTTCGCACCAACGTTGTGTCCGGAATCGATCCTTTCCAGCGATCTCGCACCGAGAATGTGACCTCGCGCTGCTGCAGAATGCCAAGGAACGTGTTGCGCATCGCCGTTGCATCGCCAAGAAAGACAACGTCGGCCCGCGCGTAGGCCGTTGCCACAGCCTTCTCGAAATCGTCTGGAAAGGGCATACAACTACACGCTTCCACGGCCTGCGGCGGCCACAGAAAAATCAGGACCAAAATCGGGCCCAACCAACGCCGGCTTACTATCGAGCACTTCACGTCTCTTCCTCGTCATTGAATGCTCACCTGTCAAGTTAGTGTTGTGTGTCCACGAAAAAGTTCCGGTGCGGACCGGTACTACTTTCTGTATGAACAGCAATACGGTCTCAGTACCCGGCCTGAGCGTAATGATTGAATGTCCGCTTTACCCCTCAAAACCGACATTGAGCTAATACTATTCGAATTGGCCGCTAACGACCCGAAGCGGCCATCGGAGATCGCGTATACTGCGGCCCAGATATCAAGTCCCATCCAATACACAGGGGAAACCGGATCGTGCTGACCGCCATTACACGCGAAGTGAATGCCGGCATAGGCAACTGCGAACTAACTTTTTTGCCCAGAGTCAGGATCAACGCAGACCTCGCGTTGCAACAACATCAGCAGTACCAGTCGGTGTTATCTTCCCTCGGGTGCGAAATCGTCACTGTGTCGACGGAATCGGGCCTGGCGGATTCCGTGTTTATCGAGGACACTGCGATAGTTCTGGATGAGATCGCGGTGATGTGCCTGCCAGGGGTTGAATCAAGACGGGCCGAGGTCCCGGGTGTTGGGGACGTTCTGCAACAATATCGGACGCTGGCGTCAATCCAGCCGCCCGGTACATTGGATGGCGGTGACCTGCTCCGCATCGGCAAAGTCATATATGCCGGGCTCTCCTCACGATCAAACAAAAGTGGCATAGAACAATTGCGCAGCATCGTGGCGGACTACGGGTATTGCGTGGAGACAGTCGAAACGACGAAGTGCCTGCACTTAAAATGCGCCGTTTCGGAAGTTGCGCCCGACTCGCTTCTAATTAATCCGGACTGGATCAGCAGGTCTGCCTTCGGGAATTGCGAGGTAATTGATGTCGACAAGGAGGAATCGCATGCGGCCAACGCGCTTTGCGTGGGGAGAAGCGTAATCTATCCGTCCTCGTTTCCGCGCACCAGGGAAAAGCTGGTGCGGCGCGGCATCAATGTGACGCCTGTCGACGTGTCCGAACTGCAAAAGGCAGAAGGTGGGGTTACGTGCTGCAGCCTGATCTTCACGTCGAAATAACAAAGCTTGCGTTTCCGGGATCAGTTTACGTATTTGGCAATGTCTGCTTGTGGCCGTTAGCGGACCCTGAAAATTGGAGTTTCGCCGGGGCGAAGGCGTCCGCTTTGGAGAAAAGCGGACATTCACGACACCCAGCCAGTTTCTGCACATATAACCAAATTTCTTCGGCTGCAATGATCCCATAAGCAGGCCATCCTCTGGTCATGCTCACCGAAATCTACATCGAGGCCCTTCTCGTGGATGAAAAGCTGGCTGATCAGGTTTGCAGAGGTGAAATCACTTAGCGCCCGGGACGGCCCAACTCAGACTTGCCTCTGGTATTTAGTTATAAATCCTACGAGGAGACGTGTCGTGATAATAACAAACGGCTTCTTGCATTTCCCATGGAGTAGGTCGTGCATTTTGAACTCGTCGTCGTGGTACATGCAAATAGCCATCATTGAGACGGCAGTCCGACATCAAGATCCGATAGTCTTTTTCGATCTCAGCCATGTTCGATAATCTTTCATATCGTTCCTCAGCAGTAATTGCACACCCTGAGAGGAAAATAAAAATAGGTGGTAGATATATCAGTTTAATTTTTTTCATGTTGCGCCCCGAAAGGCTAACGTGCCTTTATTTTTATTCGAATACGCAGCTTTTGCAGCCTAGTCGTTAAGGGATGGGCTTAGAGAGCGCTAAAAATTATATCACCAGTTAGAATTATGACGATATTTCTCGCCCTTATGACACTTTATGTTATGTAGCGTCGTGACAAGCATGTATTCCACAGACCGATCACGATTGCTTCATGCTCACCGCAATCTACATTGAAGCTCTGCCGGTTGATGAGGAACTGGCTGATCAGGGTTTGCTTGACGAGGAAATTTCGGACTCTTTTAACCTTATTATTAGAATGTGGGTCAATACCAAGCATTTTCCAACGTATTGGAAAATAGTGCGGGGTGAGTTCAACGAGACTTTCGTGTCCTATGTGGATGAGCAAGCAAAATTGGCCTCAATTAAATTGTGAATTGTCTGCTTCTGGCCGAAAGCGGCCATTCATATCACTCGATTATCACCGATCGGAGTGGCCGCTTTAGGTGAAAGCGGACGTTCAATTTTGGACATCTGAAAAAGACCCGCTGAATGGCCGGTTTACGCCCGGAAGCGGCCATTCGGGTGGTATGGTCGTGAACGACCGCTAGCGACCCAAAGCGGTCGTTCGCTCGTCTCTCCAATATCTCTGTATTAAGTTAACCGACTGGACAAGTTGTTAATTTATACTATCGTTAGGAGGTAACAATGAGAAGGAGGCCCCCAATGAAGCGAATAACAATTTTAACTATCGTTATATTCGGTCTTGCCGTCCTGTCACCTGTCCAACCACCGGCAGAGGCCGAGGGACTTACTGTCAATATCATTCACAATGGTATGACTATTACAGTCAGTATTTTGGCGCTGCCCGCACACTTGGCACATGGGGACACCTTAGTCGGAGACCCGTGCCCGCCGAATTGCGCCTAAGGGTCTAGGCAGCTTTGATATCACAGCACTGACTCCCAGAAAGGAATAACCCATGAAGACTCGCCTTATCCGTTTTAGTGTCATCTTCGCCGCTGCCGCATTGACTTGGTCAGGTGCAGTGCTGGCTGGGCCAGGCAATGCCGATTTCGTGTGCGATTTTTTGCGAGACTTATCTGCGCCGGGATTTGTGCTTGACCTGATTGATTGTGATTGTGTACCCCCACTTTGTGGAGATTAAAGGGTTAATTGAATCCCTGCAGTATCGACAGCGAAAAATGGGGCCGGAGTAAAAACTCTTAGGGATAAGTCGGTCGGTCGTTGGCTACCCTTATCGCCCTACCACCCGAATGTCTGCTACTGGCCGTTAGCGGACATTAATTTCACCCAAATTCTGCCGATCTGAACGTCCGCTATTGAGAAAAGCAGACATTAGGCCATCCCTGGCGAGCAGGATGGGAAGGGGAAAGATTGGAGCGGACAGGCTGGTATCAGAAGGTGCGTCCCTGTGAGGCGACTCCCGCCCGCTCCAATGAGAGATAGCAATAATCCTCTGTTTGGGGAAGGGTTGAGATTCGTACAACTACGTATGGACAGGGTTTGGGCCATCCTTGCCCAGAGTGATTATTCTCCAATCGCGTATCTGAATAATCCGCCGAATTTCTCCCCTAATCGAAATCGCAGTCTACTGTGACAGTACGGCCATGCTCAGCTAAATCTATGTCGAAGCCCTGCTGGTTGATGCGGAACTGGCGGACTAGATTTGGGAGGCTTGGGATAAAGGGGAGATTCATGATTATGCCGCCTGGGCGTGGTGGTCGGTTGCTACTCGGGTGTAGACTGCTTGTTTCGTGGGCGATTAGCTCAGTTGGGAGAGCGCTGCATTCACATTGCAGAGGTCACTGGTTCGAGACCGGTATCGCCCACCAATTTACTTGGACGCCTTGGAATTCCAGCTAATGGCCAGTAGGGGAATGTCCACTACCGGGGGGTGCGGATTCAATCGGTCGTTGCAACACATTGGCTGAGTCGTTACGGCTACTGTTTTGCAGCAGCCTGCATGTTTTTTTCGGTCTGTCGTTGTACCCGTCTGGCCGCATACCACGCAATGATCACACCAGTGCTTACGAAAACCATGATCAGAGTCGCCAGCGCGTTGATGTCTGGCGTCACACCGAGTTTGACCTTCGAAAAAATTACCATCGGCAGTGTGCTGCCACCGGGCCCGGATACGAAGCTGGCAATGACCAGATCGTCAAGCGATAAAGTGAACGCAAGGAGCCAGCCGGCAATCATAGCCGGGGCAATAAGCGGCAACGTGATGTCGAATACGACGCGAAACGGCTTACCCCCGAGATCCATCGCCGCCTCTTCGAGAGACTGATCCATTCCGGATAATCGCGACTGAATGATGACCGTTACATATGCCATCGCAAACGTCGTGTGAGCGATCGTGATGGTCATAAATCCACGCTGCCCCGGCCAGCCAATGAGCTGCTGAAGGCTGACGAACAGAAGCAGCAACGACAGGCCGGTGATTACTTCAGGCATTACCAGTGGCGACGTGATCATTCCCGAAAACAACGTGCGGCCGCGAAATCGGCCGAATCGTGACAAAGCCAAGCCAGCCATGGTTCCAAACACTGTTGCAAGCGTCGCGGCAAGTACCGCTATACGCAGACTGAGCAAGGCGGCGTCCAATACCTGTTCATTCCTGAGGAGTTCACCGTACCAGCGCGTCGAGAAACCGCCCCAGACCGTCGCCAGCCTGGAGTCGTTGAACGAATAAACCATTACGGAGATCAGCGGTATATAGAGAAACGCATAGCCGAAAGCCAGCACCGACAACAGAAATCTGGAGCGACCGCGATTCATGCTCCACCCTCAGCATCTTTCGCTTGGCTCCGCTGCAGGAACACGATCGGAACGACGAGCAACATCAGCAATACAATTGCAACCGAAGACGCGAGCGGCCAGTCCCGGTTAACGAAGAATTCGTCGAACAATACCCGACCGATCAGGAGTGATTCCGGGCCGCCCAGCAAGTAGGGTATGACGTACTCTCCCATCGCCGGAATGAAGACAAGCAGGCAACCGGCAATCACGCCCGGGCGCGCGAGCGGCCAGGTAATGTCCCGGAAGGCCTGGCTCGGCCGGGCACCAAGGTCTAAAGCCGCATCGACGAGGTCGAGATCCATGCGTTCGAGCGTTGCATAGAGCGGCAATATCATGAACGGCAGGTAGGAATATACGAGACCGATGTAGATTGCCAGGTCCGTGTACATGATCCGAAATGGCTCATCGATGACACCAAGCCACATCAGGAAATTGTTTATGACGCCGTAGTTATTGAGCAGTCCCATCCACGCATAAACGCGCAGAAGAAAAGAAATCCAGAACGGCAGAATGATCAGCAGAAGCAAAATGCTCCTTGTCGCAGGACTTGAACGCGCGATGCCATATGCCATCGGAAATCCAAGCAACAGACAAAGAACTGTCGCCGACGCGGCCATTAACACTGACCTCAGGTACGTAATTCCGTAAAGCTTGTCGGTAAGGAGAAACTTGAAGCTATCCACCGTAGCGACAAACGACCCGTCGTCATCGAACATAGACGTAAACGGTGGTAGCCCGATAATCGGGTCAGCGGTAGATATTTTCAGGATGATCGCGAACGGCGCGAGGAAAAAAACGAGCAGCCAGATGTAGGGAATAGCGATTGTAAACCGCTGCCATAACGTATCTCGAGTACTTTCCGTGCCGGCAATCACCACATTACTCCGTCAGGACGACCGAGCTTCGGGGGCGCCAGGAAATGAACACCTCATCGTCCCACTCGAGATGCCGTTCGGCGGATCGCCGTCGATTCTGTGCGCTTACCTGTACGATTTTGCCCGACTTCAACCGAATGTGGTAAAGCGACAGGTTGCCGAGGTAGCCCAGATCGTGAACGACGCCAGACAGTCGCGTGTCTTCGTCATTGTCGGGCTCATGGTCACTGATATATATTTTCTCGGGGCGAACCGCGATGCAGACTTCGTCACCTGTCTGCATTGTTTTGTCCGTTAGACCGGTCAGTGGCGCACTGGCATCGTCAGAATCGACGGAAATATTGCCATCGCCCACATCTGCCACGGTTCCTTCGAACATATTGATCGTGCCAATGAAATCGGCGACGAAGCGAGTCGTCGGATACTCATAAACTTCCTTGGGCCTGCCGACTTGTTCGAATCTACCCTGGTCCATCACCGCGATCCGGGTGGACAGGATCATCGCTTCTTCCTGATCGTGAGTGACTACGACAAATGTAATGCCCAGCTCGTCCTGGATATTCATCAACTCGAATTGCGTATGTTCTCTGAGCTTCCTATCCAGTGCCGCAAGCGGTTCATCGAGCAGCAGGACCTTGGGTCGCTTGACAAGGGACCGTGCAAGGGCGACTCGTTGACGCTGTCCGCCCGACAGCTGGTCCGGCTTGCGTTTCGCGAATTGTGACATCTGCACCAATTCGAGAATCTCCCCAACACGCGTTTTTACTTCGCCTTTTGTAACGCGGTCTTTCTCCAGGCCGTAGGCAACGTTTTTCTCCACGGTCATGTGCGGGAATATTGCGTATGACTGGAACATCATATTGACTGGTCGGTGATAAGGCGCCTGATCTGTGATATCCACTCCGTCAATGAATACGCGACCGGTTGTTGGCGTCTCGAAGCCCGCCATGATGCGCAGCAGCGTCGACTTGCCACAACCGGACCCGCCGAGAATGCAGAAGAGCTCGCCGCGAGCGATATCGAGATTGACCGTGTCTACGGCGACAAAGTCGCCGAAATGCTTGCTGACGTCCTTTATCTGAATGAATGAATCGGAATTGCTGTTGTTGTTCCCTGACATATTTTATTTTTCTTGCAGGATTGGTTGTTGTCAGATGCCGCTTTTGATCCTCGCAAAGGAACGTGTTCGTGGTCGTTCTCTTTTCGGGTCCGCTGTCAAAATCGGATACGTAATCTTGAAGGTTTCCTCATTCGGATAGATTGCCGGGTTGCTCAGCATTTCCGGGCTCATGAACTCGCGGGATGCCTTGTTTGAATTCGCGTAGCCGACTTCTATCGCGATGTCGGCAGAAATTTGGGGGCGCATCAGAAAGTTGAGGAACAGGTAGGCGTTGTCCCTGTGCGGCGCATCCGATGGCACGTACACACCATCGACCCAAAGGCCAGACCCTTCCTTCGGGATCGTGTAGCGCAGATCCAGATCCAGGCCGGCCTCACTCGCGCGACGTTGTGCCGTAATGTAATCTCCCGACCAACTCATCGCCACGCACACTTCCTTGTTCGATAGATCGGTAGCCATTTTCTGATTACTGAAATAGCGAATATATGGGCGAACGAGTTTCAATTGCGCCTCGGCCGCAGCGAGGTTTTCGTCGTCCAGCGCATTCGGGTCCCTGCCAAGATATGCCAGAACCATTGGAATCAGGTCCGTAGCCCCGTCGAGCAGGCTCACTCCGCAATCGGCAAGTTTGGACACGACTTTCGGGTCGAAAAGCACATCGCCGCTGTCCATCGGATGGTCGGGCAATCGTTCGCGAACCATGTCTGCGTTATAGGCATAACCGGTCGTACCCCAGTGATAGGGTACCGAGTAGCCTCTGGTCTTCTCATACACGTCTGTCCTGGCAATGAGATCCTGATCCAGGTGCCGGACATTATCCAGACGAGAATAGTCCAGTTTTTCGTATATGCCGATCGGTGTCAGCCTCGAAGAGAACTGGCTGCTGTGAACGACGACATCGTATCCGCTGCTGCCGGCCAGGAGTTTGACGTCGACGACTTCGGATGAGTCGTAGAGGTCATAATTGACCTTGATACCGTACTCGGCTTCGAACTTCTCGAGCGTATCCGGAGCGATATAGTCTGCCCAGTTATAAACGTTGACGACTTTTTCACCACTCGCTGTTGCCGCCGTTCGGTCAGTCGTACACGAACCTAGCAGCGCAATAGTGGTTACCGGCCAGACGACGGCAAAAACAGCGACTCTTGTTCTTGTCTGCTTTTTCATGCCCCGCCATTTCAACACCTGCCGGTGGCAAGTTCCAGTGCCTACATATCGTCCAGACCACGTTTCAGCAGGCAACGGGCAATGATAAGACGCTGTATCTCGCTGGTTCCCTCCCAAATGCGATCGACCCGAAGCTCGCGAAAGAAGCGTTCCGCGACATTTTCCCGCATATATCCGCGGCCGCCGAATATCTGCACGGCGCGGTCGGCGACACGATTTGCCATCTCCGATACGTAAAGTTTCACCATTGAACATCGGCTATGGAGTTGCTTCAGGTCCTCTCCCCTGTCGTGTGCTTCGGCCGCTTCGAAAGTCATCAGGCGAGCCGCCCACAGTTCCGTCGCACTATCGGCAATCATGAACTGTATCGCCTGCTTTTCGCTTAGCGGCATCCCGTCGAGCGTCCGTCCCTGCGCAAACTCGGTGGCATCTTCTATGAGCCGAGCCGCCGCGCCACAGCTTCGTGCGCCGATCATCAATCGCTCGTGACGGAACCAGCTTTTCGTGTAGGCCATCCGGTCGCCGGAACTGCCCACACGCCTGCTCGCCGGCACTTTGACATCGGAGAATCGGTAAGTTGGGTGATGAGCAGCGTAGCTGTGACTGAACAACGGCGATGCAATCATCTCGATGCCATCGGTGCCCTGATCGACAAGGAACAGGGCATCGTCACCCTCGTCCGGCAATTGCGCCTGAAACCAGAAGAAGTCTGCAAGATTCGCGCTCGTTACATACCATTTCTCGCCGTTCAGGATGTAATCGTCACCCGACTTCGTGGCCGTCGACGTGAGCAATGACACGTCGGAGCCAGGTCCCGCTTCTGTTATCGCATAGCAATCTTTTTTCTCGCCGCGCATCATTGGTAGTACGAAGATTTCGATTTGCTCTTCACTGCAGGCGTCGAACATCCACATCTGTGGCTCGGAAAAACACCAGGACAAGGCATTGGTGACACGACCCAGCTGCTCCCAGATCGCTACCTGTTCGACCATGGGAAGCTCCAGCCCGCCGTGCGACTTAGGCGCATCTATTGCGCTGAAACCCAAGTCGATCGCTCGCTTCTTCTGCTTTGCGACGAGGTCGTCCGGAAGTACGCCGCCATTCAGTTCGGCTTGAACCTCGTAGGGAAGCAGATACTCGTCTGCGTACTCCCGCGCTTTCTTTTGCCAGGTTATTGCACTTTCGCTTAACTCGATATGCACGATCGATCCTCGATTACTTTTCTAAAAATGTTCAGGAAATACTGCGGCCAGATAGCTCTTCACCGACTTGAGCGCGGCGTGCCGGTCCCAGTTCTTTGGACTTATCAGGCAGGACAACCAAAACCCATTCGTCAATGATGCCAGTAACTCGGCAATATGTTTTGCGCTGAGTTTCTCGTAATTTCCTTCGGCAATTATTTCTGTACAAAGATTTTTGATGGCCCGGTCATATCCACGATCATACTCATTGCACATCTTGCGATAGGTCGGCATCGCTTTTACTTCACCCCAAAATCCGAACCAGACGGCCAGTTTTTTCTGGTCGCAAACCGAGGGCTTGAGGTCCAGTTCCATTAAAGCGAGTAACTTGTCTGCGGCGCCGGGACCTGCCTTGTCGAGCGTCCTTTCGAACAACGCCCTATATTCTTCGGCCAGGTAGCGAAGAGTTTCATTGAAGAGATTGTCTTTGCTCTGGAAATGCAGATTGACGATGCCCTGCGACAGGCCAGCTTCCTTTGCGACGTCGCCGAGTGTCGTGCTACCGATGCCTCGCTTCGAAATACACTTGATCGTGGCTTCGACAAGCTGTTGACGACGCGCCTCCTTTGATGCCGTACGTCCCGATTTAGCTGCGGCAATCGCCATATTTCGAATCGTCCTTCCTGAGAATCATTTCACATTGTGCCATAATATGAATGAGTATTCATTCATTTTTCTGGACTTCATACCCCTGTTCGTGAGACCCTACGCAGGAATCGAACAGACTGGAGGCCCTATGCGGAGCCTGGAAAAATCCAATAAGCACTTTCAGAAGGCGCTAAAACGCCTGCCCCTGGGTGTCTCGTCGAACTTTCGCTACTGGGGCGAGGACAAGACCATCTACGTCAAGCGCGCCAAGGGCGGGCGGTTCTGGGATATCGATGACAACGAATACATCGATTACCGCCTGGGCTACGGCCCTGCGATACTGGGCTATGCTGATCCGAGAGTTGATGAGGCCGCCAGATCCGGCATGGATATCGGCGGCGTGTTCGCACTGGCGACGGAACTCGAATACGAGGTTGCCGAACAAATAAGCAGAATGGTGCCGGCGGCGGAACTCGTCAGGTTTTCCAATTCCGGCACCGAAGCGGTCATGGCCGCACTGCGGGTCGCCAGAGCATTCTCCGGCAAAGACGGCCACATTATCCTGGAGGGTGGATACCACGGCCTGTTCAACGAAGTGCTCTGGTATGCAAATGTAGAGGAGTGGCAGCCGCAAGATGGCGAGCCCGAAGTTCTGCCGTTAGGAGAAGGGGTGCCACAGATCCTGAAGCCGCTTTTTCACTACGTGCCACTCAATGACGCAAATGCGCTCGAAGACGTTTTGAAGAAGCATGGTGATGACATCGGGGCGTTTCTGGTCGAACCCATCATGGGTAACTGCTGTGGATTGACGGCGACCGATGAGTACATGCGGGACGTACGGTCTCTCTGCGACAAATACGATGTCGTACTAATCATCGATGAAGTAAAAACGGGGTTTCGCGTAGCCAAAGGTGGCGTTCAGGAATTAATGGGCGTGAAAGCCGACATATGCACCTTTGCGAAGGCGATGGGGAACGGCTACCCGGTATCTGTCGTCGCCGGACGCGAAGATATAATGAGGAAGATCGGTGATGGCGTGCTACACGGCGGCACGTTCACGGGCCATTCGGTCTCACTTTCGGCTACGAAAAAGACGCTCGAGATCCTGGAAGAAACTGACGCGCTCGCGAATATCGAAAATTACGGCCTCAGTTTGCAGAAAGGATTCGGTGAAATACTCAGCGCACGGGAAATTCCGCACAGCTTCATCGGACATCCGTCGATGATGGGCCTGTTTTTCGATGATGTAGCACCAACAAATTATCGAGACTGGATAAATACCAACTACGAATTCTATGACGCAACCGCACCCGAGCTACACGAACTCGGGATACTGGTCGAGCCCGATTCCAGGGAACCGTGGTTCATGTGCGAGGCCCACGATATGAAATGCCTGGAGGAAACACTGGAAAAATTCGAACGTGCAGTGGACATTACGCTGAATAAACTACCTGCAGAAAGGCAACGGGCCATAACTGCGTATAAATAATCCGGCATGAGAATTAAGGGAACATCCTGCGTATGAAAACCTATGACGCCATCGTTGTTGGTGCAGGTCACAACGGCCTGACCAATGCCGCTTTCCTGGCCAAGGCGGGCCTGGACGTACTCTGTGTGGAAAAGAACGACTACATTGGCGGCGCCACTGTAAGTCTGAATCTGTACAAAGACTGGATCTACTCCAACTGTTCCTACGTATGTAGTCTTCTTCGGCCGGAGATATTCCGCTCCCTTGAGTTGTCGAGACATGGACTTCAGGTGACGCCCTATGGTGGCGGCACCGTGTTCATGGAAAACGGCGATTTCCTCGGCAGCTATCCCGACGCGGACGTGCATCATCGTGAGTATGCGCGTTTCTCAAAGAAAGACGCCGACGCCTACGAGCGTTACTCCGCCGATACCATGCGCCAGTGCAGATTTATCCGGGATTTTCTTTTGCGTACGCCGGCAGACCCAACATCGTTCAAACCGAAAGACCTCCTGGGATTGGCCCATCTCGGCAGCAAATTTTACGAAATGGGCGAGCAGCGCATGTATGACACGATTCGTTTCTGGACGATGAGCGTTGCCGAGTACCTGGACGAATATTTCGAAACGGACGTCATCAAAGCCGCATTGTCCGGCAGCGGCATCATCGGTACTGCACTCGGAATCCATTCGCCGGGCACGGCCTATGTGCTCCTGCACCATTACATGGGCGAGGTCGACGGCAATATGGGTGCCTGGGGCTTCGCCCGCGGCGGCATGGGTGCCGTAGCCGATGCGATTGCCGGTGCCTTTCAATCCTACGGCGGCGAATTGCGAAGAGACGCGGGTGTCGAGCAGATTATCGTCAAGAACGGCAAGGTCAAAGGCGTAGCGTTGGAAAATGGTGAAGAGATAAGCGCTCGCATCGTTGTTTCCGGCATGGATGTCAAACGTACGTTCCTGAAATGTATGGACAAAAGCGACCTGCCGGCCGATTTCTATCACCGCGTCAAGCATTTCAAAATTCGCGGCTCATCCGGAAAAGTCAACATTGCTTTGGACGGCATGCCAACCTTCCCTGCCCTGCCGAAAAACAGCCCGCTACTGGACGGTGACATGCACTTCATCGACTCGATGGAGCGTATGGAACGGGCCTATGACGACTGGAAAGCCGGAACCTGGTCCAAAGACCCGTACGTCGACATGGTCATTCCGACCGTTTGCGATCCGACAATGGCACCGCCGGGCAAGCACTTCATGAGCTGCTTCGTTCAGTATTGCCCGCCGAACATCGAAGGCCGTCCCTGGAAACCTGAGGAAAAGGAGGCTTTCGGCCAGACAGTCATAGATCAGATCGCCGACTACAGCCCTGACTTCAAGGACCTGATTCTGCATATCGAGGTCAGAACGCCGGAAGAAATAGAAAGTGAATCCGGACTCACCGAAGGCAATATCTTCCATGGCGAGCTGACGATGGATCAGATCATGTTCAACCGGCCGGTGCCAGGTTACGCGCAATACCGCGCACCGGTTGCAGGCCTCTACATGTGCGGCTCGAGCACTCATCCGGGTGGAGGCGTGATGGCCGCGCCGGGTGCGAACGCGGCGCGTGAAATCCTGTTTGATCTAAAGCGGGCGAATACGGTGCCAGAAACCTTTGGAGATGACTGAGATGACTGAACGATACGATGCCATCGTCGTTGGGGCCGGCCATAACGGTCTCGTCTGTTCTGCGTTGCTTGCAAAAGCAGGTAAACGTGTCCTGGTGCTGGAAGCGAAGGAACTGGTCGGTGGAGCTGCGATTACCCGATCATTCGCGGACGGCTACTCGGTATCCGCCTGTGCGCACCTGCTTTATCAGCTTCAGCCGAGTGTAATTAAGGACCTCGGACTCAAGTTTGACTACGCCGCGACAGATATGGAAACCATTGCCTTGTCCCCGAATGGCCAACATGTTCGCCTGGCCGGCAACCGGGTCGACGGCGTCGGCGATGCGGACGCCGAGAGCTACAAAGGTTTCTACAAGCGTATGAACCGCTTCGCCGACCTCTTACAGCCTTACATGAACAAGGCTCCGGCTCGGCTTGCAAATTTCAGCACCGGGGATTTGCTGATGCTCGCCAGATTTGGTCTTGACATCCGAATGCTCGGCAAGACCGAGATGCGGGAATTCATACGTCTGATCGGCATCAACATTTTCGACGAACTGGTGGAAAGATTCGACAACCCGCTCCTTAAAGGTGCGTTGAGTGTTGACGCCGTGCTTGGCACCCATCTGGGTCCCCGATCACCAAACACGATTTTGACTTACCTTTATCGCCTGTGCGGCAACCACGGCAGTATCAGTGTGCCAAAGGGTGGCATGAGCAGTGTTACGGGGGCGCTTGCGGACTGTGCCCGGAATTTTGGTGCAACGATCCGGACCGGTATGCCGGTCAAACGAATCGTTATCGAAAACGGGCGTGCCGCTGGTGTCGAGACGACAAGCGGTGAAACGTTCTCCAGCTGGCTGGTTGTATCCAATGCCGATCCCAAATCGACGATCATGGATCTGGTCTCGACCAGACATGTCGAAACCGGATTTACACGACGAGTACACAACATTCGTATGCGTGGAAATGCAGCCAAGTTACATCTTGCGCTCGACGGTTTACCCACGATCGAGGGGCTGACCGACGAGGACTTCGGCGAACGCCTGGTTCTTGCGCCGGACGAAAACTATGTCGAACGGGCGTTCAATCCCGCGAAGTACGGCGAGTTCTCCCCGAATCCGATGCTCGAGGTCACTTTCCCGAGCGTCCGCGACGACTCGCTCGCACCGGCCGGCCGGCACGTGCTGTCTGCGATCGTTCAGTATGCACCGTACGAATTGAAGGGTGGCTGGACGGATGCTGCACGAGACGAATTTGCGAAAGTGGCGTTGAGCAAACTCGCCGAGTACGCGCCCGACCTGCCGCAGCGCGTTACGGCAACGGAGTTGTTGACGCCGGCCGACATCGAAAAGGAATTTAACATCACCGGCGGACACTGGCATCACGGCGAGCTAACGCTCGATCAGTTCCTGTTCGTCCGCCCTGTCGGCGGTGCCGCGCAATATGCGATGCCACTGGACGGTCTGTATCTTTGCGGTGCCGGTGCCCACCCGGGCGGTGGCATCAGTGGCGCGGCAGGCCGGAATGCGGCTCAAGTAATTCTCAGCAGGGGGAAAGCGGCATGACAGTCCAGGACGTCCAGCAAGACAGAAAGAAATCGCCGTTTTACTCGCGTCAGGCGAAACTCGACAAGGTCAATCAATGGCATGAGTGGAAGGGATATTCGAGCGCGGATTCATTCTATAACGCAGAACTCGAGTACTTCGCAATTCGCAACAGCACCGGCGTATTCGACCTGACGCCGATGACGAAGTACCGAATCACCGGCCCGGATTCTCTGACGTACATCGACAGACTGGTTACACGTGACATGCACAAGATCAAGCCCGGTCGCGTAGCCTATGCGGTCTGGTGCGACGATCAGGGCCAGGTAATTGACGACGGCACTATCTTTCACCTCAAGGAAGGCGAATACCGCCTCTGTTCGCAGGAAAGGCACATGGAGTGGCTACTTGCGGCAGCTATCGGCATGGACGTAGATGTCAAAGAAGAGACAGCAGACATTGCTGCCCTTGCCGTGCAGGGGCCAACGTCCTACAGCATCTTGAAAACCCTGGGTCTCGACGGCGTGGAGAACCTGAAACTCTTCGGCCTGATGAATTTCGATTTCGAGGGCACAGTTCTGATGGTTTCCCGCACCGGATTTACGGGCGATCTCGGCTATGAGCTCTGGTTGGATCCGTCCAAAGCAGAGGCCCTGTGGGACGCGTTATTTAAAGCCGGAAAGAATTACGGCATCATGGCGATAGGTACCGAAGCGCTGGAGCAATCCAGAATCGAGGCGGGTTATCTCGCGGCTTACGAGGATTTTTTGCCGGCGGCGGCGACCGTTCGCGCCGGTCGCTCACGTTCTCCACTCGAACTTGGCCTTAGCTGGCTCGTCGATTTCAAGAAAGCGAATTTCAACGGGCGGCGGGCACTCGCGGAGGAAAAGCGACGAGGTTCGACATGGCGTCTCGTCAAACTCGACGTCGAAGGCAATAAGCCTGCAACGCACTCCTATATTTATTCGAAAAAGCGCGGCCGCAAGAGTCAAGTGGGATTCGTGACCTCGGCCGCCTGGTCGCCTATTTGCAAGCACAATCTTGCGATTGGCACTGTCAAGATGCCGCATGGCGCGGTCGGCGACACGCTGTGGGTAGAGATATACTATCAGCGTGAAATGCACTGGTCGCGCATGATGGCGCAAGCCGAAGTCGTCGACAAACCATTCTGGAACCCGGAGCGGCGTCGTGTGACCCCGCCCGGCCCATACTAGAACCCGTCCCGGACCGCGTCGATATGACGCATCTTCTCGATCCCCTGCTCCGACCGAGATCGATCGCGATTGTCGGCGCGTCCAAGCGCGAGCATTCGATCGGCCAGGAAACACTGCAGAATCTGACTCGTGGCGAGTATCCGGGTGCAATCTATCCGATCAACCGCAAGTACGAGGAATTTGATGGACTCCGCTGTTATGCGGGTCTCAAGGACTTGCCCGAGACGCCCGATCTCGTAATCTTCTGCGTCAGCGACAGTCGAGTCGAACAAGTTCTGGACGATGTAATCGAATTGGCCGCACCCGCCGTCTCGATTATGTCATCGCTGGTCATTGACGATGACGACACGCCGAACCTCAAGTCGCGCGTGGAGCGAAAAATAGCAGATGCCGGAATTATCGCCTGTGGCGGAAACGGCATGGGCTTCTATAACATTCGCGACCGGGTGTGGGCCTGCGGATTCGACGGTCGCATGCATGAGCCTCCGGGCAACGTGAGCCTGATCAGTCATTCGGGTTCCGGCATGTGCGGCATTGTCGACTGTGAGGAACGGATTCGTTTCAACCTGGCCATATCGACAGGCAATGAGATCGGCGTGACGATGGATGAGTATCTCGACTTTGCGCTCGAGCTTCCGGAGACGCGGGTAGTTGGTCTCTTCGTGGAGACCACGCGCCAACCGGAACGATTTCGCGCAGCATTACAGAAAGCCAATGACAAACGGATTCCGATCGTCGCGATAAAAGTCGGCCGGACCGAAAAATCGGCGAAGCTGGCCGAATCGCATTCCGGCGCGATAGCCGGTGACGACGCCACGTACAGCGCATTATTCGATCGCTACGGCGTACAACGTGTTAGTGACATGGAAGAACTTGCAACGGCCTTGATAATGTTCGCCGAACTGAATCCGGTCGGCAATGGCGGCCTTGTGGCGCTGCACGACTCGGGCGGCGAACGGCAACTCATGGTCGATCTCGCCGACCAGGAAAACGTGGCACTGACCGACATCGGCGAAGTTACGGTCAGCCAACTCGAAGAAACTCTGGATCCCGAATTGCCGGCAGTTAATCCGCTGGACGGCTGGAGCCGTGGAGGACCGGACTCGGGTGAACAGATGACGCGTTCATTATGTCTCCTGATGCAGGATCCGGGCGCAGCGCTGGGCGCACTCGTACTCGATCGTGCCCCGGACGGCCGGATCTATCCCGAGTACGTCAATCGCATGCAGCGCGCACGTTCCGAATCGGGCAAACCCGTCGCTCTCGTTGCCGCGAGACAGGGCACCGGCGGCGATCCACTGGCCGTAACGACGACAAACGCAGGGTTTCCGGTGCTGGACGGTGTTTCCGCTTTTCTGGTTGGAGTGCGTGCACTATTTTCCTACCGTGACTTTCTGCTTCTGGATAGATCACATCCGCCTGAGGCACCGGTTAATGCGATCGAACAATGGCGTGGCAGTCTTGCCGACGGGCGCCACCTTGATGAAGCCGAGAGCTGCAGAATGCTACGCGATTTCGGCGTAGCTGCGAATGTATGCATTATCGGCGAGTCCGAATCTGCAGTGATCGCAGCAACGGACGGCCTGGATTACCCCCTCGTTCTCAAGACAGCCATGCAAGGAGTCGCACACAAATCGGATCAGGCGGGTGTCGTGCTGGGCCTCGACAATGAACAAGACCTGCTTGCAGCGTATCGAGGCATGACCGAACGACTCGGGCCCAGAGTCCTGGTCGCACCGATGGTTGAGTCTGGCGTCGAAATGATCCTTGGTTGCAGGCAGGACCGGCAGTACGGACCGGTTGTACTTCTCGGCTTCGGCGGCATTCATGCGGAATTGTATAAGGACGTGGCATTTAGCCTGCCGCCGTTTGACGCGGTCTGGGCGCGCAATATGCTTGACCGCCTCAGGTCGCGGCCCCTGCTCGACGGCATGCGTGGCATGAATGCCTGTGATATTGATTCATTCTGCGACATGGCGGCAAAATTTTCTGCGATGGTTGCCGCATTGCGCGATAATCTCGCTGAAATCGATATCAATCCGGTGATCGTTGGCGAAAAATCCAGTATCGCGGTCGATGCATTGGCTATAGGTTGCGACGCAGGTTCAGACAGGTAAAGACAATGAGTATTCAGACAGCTTCAGAATTGACACATGAAAGTTGGCGGGGCTTGGCCGACAAGGCACTGAGCAAGCCTGAAACAAGGCTGTTTATCGGCGGCGACTATGTCGACGCGATCGACGGAGATCGATTCGAAACGGTTAATCCTGCGAATCTCGAATCCATTGCCACGATGTCCGCTGCGAACGGCAAGGATGTCGATGCTGCCGTAGCCGCGGCCCGAAAAGCATTTCGCTCCTGGTCACGAATGGCGCCGCGAGATCGAATGACAATCATGTATCGCTTCACCCGCCTAATCGACGAGCATGCTGAACAACTGGCCGTCCTCGAAACGCTGGATATGGGCAAGCCCATATCGGTCGTATTGAATGTCGATATTCCCTGCGTAATAGAGACGATTCAGTTCATGGCCGAGTACATCGACAAGATCGAAGGCACGGTCACGAACACGGAAGACGACGTGATGCACTACATACTGCGCGAACCAATAGGCGTTGTCGGCGCTATTTCACCCTGGAACTATCCGATGTTGATGGCGACCTGGAAATTCGCACCGGCCTTGTCCGCCGGTAATACGGTCGTCCTGAAACCGGCGGAGCAAGCACCGCTTTCCTGCCTGCGGCTTGCCGAATTGTTTATTGAAGCCGGTGGCCCGCCGGGTGTGTTCAATGTGGTTAACGGGATCGGCGAAGTCGCCGGTCAGGCGCTGGCGCTGCATAACGATGTTGACAAGGTCACATTTACCGGATCGACCGAAGTCGGCAAGCTGATGCTGCAATATGCCGGCCAGTCCAATATGAAACGTGTCTCACTGGAATGCGGCGGCAAAACTCCACAAATATTCATGTCGGATGTCGCCGATCTGGAGCGCGCCGTTACGTCCGCCTACGACGGCGTATTTGCCAACTCGGGTGAAGTCTGTAATGCGGGTTCGCGATTGCTCGTAAACCGGAAAATTCACGATGACTTCGTCGAGCAATTCGTCGCCGAGGGAAAGGATGCCTATGTGCCGGGGGATCCACTCGATCCGAAAACCAATCTCGGACCATTGGTCACCGACGAGGCGCAGCAGCGAGTATTATCATTCATCGAGTCGGGCAAGGAACAAGGCGCCGAGCTCAGGTTTGGCGGCGATGTGCCGGACGGATTGAACGGCGCATACATCAATCCGACCTTGTTTACGAAGGTGAACAACTCGATGCGCATCGCACGGGAGGAAATTTTCGGCCCGGTTGCATCGGTCATTCCATTCGACAACATAGATGAAGCAATATCCATTGCTAACGATACAATTTACGGACTCGCCGCCGGCATCTGGACACAGGATCTCAGCACAGCGCACAGGCTCGTAAAAGATATCGATGCGGGCGTAATCTGGGTCAACAGTTTCGACGAAGGGGATATGACCCAGCCTTTCGGCGGCTACAAGCAGTCGGGCAATGCGCGCGACAATTGTATCGAGAGCCTGCTGTCATACACGCAAAGCAAGTCTGCCTGGATACGGCTCGATTAGGCGTAGGGCTTCCCGTATCTCTCCTGGTGATTCGAATCGTGGTCAGGGTTACTAGTCAGTATCTGGTTCCGGTGATCGCCGTGCTTCTGCTTTGCGATGCGAGTGCGGATACGCCACGCTCTACACTTGCAAGATTTATTGACGGCGAAAACTCGCTGCAAAATCTGATCGAGTTCCCTGCGGTCGACGGAGACGTATCGAAAATAATTTACTGCACATCTCATGTTAATAAGAGCGGTAAATTGCGCCGCACAATGTGCCCGGCCTCGTCAAAGTCCGATCGTCGTTTTATCGAAGCGATCGAAGCAGCGGCAAAGGAAACCAGGGTTTCTCCGGCAACCCTGGATGGGAAGACTCAGCGTACCAGCCTTTTGTACAGAGTCACGTTCGTCAGGCAGCGGGGGGCTGAATCTATACGCGTGTACCCGAACTGGGGAGACGATTTGGAGAAATACGGCCGCGATTATGAGAGCGCACAGCGATACGATCACGGGAAGTTGGCATCGTTTTGTATACCTTCCAGCCTCTTGCTAGTGACTGTGACGATCGGAGCCGATGGTCGAATATCGGGGGAAATCTCACTTAGTGTCAACGACAGCGAATACGTAAAAACAGAATGCGCGAAACTGGTGCGAGATCACATTGTTGAGAGTTCATACATTGCGGGGCGATATGACGGAAAACCCGTTGAAACCACACATGTGTTTGTATCGGGACGCCTGCGACCCGATCGGTATGAACCGGTGATTGACATGAGTCCGGAATGAGCAAAAAGGCACTATGACTGTAGACTCGCGCTGTCAGACTTGCGGCCAAAATATCGCAATATCGCGGTGAGGACTGCGACGCCAATTAGCAGTGACAAAAGTGGTGGAAAGCCGTAGCCCGCAGGGATGGTGCCAACAGCGATACCGACCGCGCCGACCAGCATGGCGTAGGGCAACTGGGTGCGAACGTGCTCGATGTGATCGCAGCCGCTGGCCATCGAAGACAGTACCGTCGTGTCGGAGATTGGCGAGCAGTGGTCTCCCCATACCGCGCCGGCCAGGTTGCAGGCAATCGCAGAGTACAGAATGTGCATATGCGCCGCATCGACCACGCCGTTGACAGTCATAACCGCCCATGTCAGCGGAATAACGAGCGGCATCAGGATACCCATAGTCCCCCAACTCGTACCTGTCGTGAATGCGGTGATGGCCGACAGTATGAATACGGTTGCCGGAACAAGCGCGACCGGAAGCGTGTCGGCAAGAATCGTGACCAGGAAGTCGGCCGTGTGCAGGTGCTTGGTAACGGCCGAGAGAGCCCACGCCAGTACCAGGATGATCATTGCGAACAACATTGCACGAACGCCGCCGTACCAGGCATCCACGGTTTCATGTGCATTCAGGATACGCTGACTGATTGTCAATACGGCCGCGGTAAGGGCCCCTAAGAATGATGCCCACAACATCGCTTTGTAGGCATCTGCGTCGCCGACGATTTCGCCGACCGACTTCCCGTCATCGTAGCCGGTGACATATATACCGACAACAAGCGCAACGATCATCACCAGTAACGGTATGAACGCATTCAATGCACGCATCGGGATGTTCGGTTTGGGCTCGAGTTCCTCTCCCTGCATCGACGGCGAATCATCGATAGACCCCGGAGATACCTGGCCATTGCGCGCACGCAACTCCGCATCGTACATCGGTCCCATGTCGCGTCCGGATGACGCAACCGCCAACACAAATGTGACAGCCAGAATCGGATAGAAACTGTACGGTATCGAATACAGGAATATCGTGTAGGCCGGAGTTTCGATTTCCGGAATCCCGGCGAGCGCTTCGGCGATCAGGCCGACTTCGTAACCTATCCAGGTTGTAATTAATGCCAGGCACACAACCGGTGCGGCGGTTGAATCGACAATGTACGCAAGTTTCTCCCGTGAGATCTTCAGATGATCTGTCAGCGGCCGCGCCGTGTTACCGACGACGAGCGTGTTACTGTAGTCATCGAAAAAAATCATCAAGCCCATTAACCACACCGAGACCTGCCCACCGATCGCAGTCTTGGCACGAGTCACCATCATGCGCACGATGCTCGCCATGCCGCCGTTGCGCGTAATGATGCCGACCATGCCACCGATCATCAGTGAGAACAGAATTATCGCCGCATGATCGGCGTCGGCCAGCGCTTCGGTGACATACAACTGGAAGCTGTCGAGCAAGCCACCCAGAATGCCCGCCGGCGTAAATGACCGTAGTGCCGCTGCGCCCAGCCATATGCCCATCAGGAGTGCAGGAATAACGTTGCGTAAAGTCAGCGCGATCAACACGGCAAGAATCGCCGGCGTAATGGAAACCCAACCGGGGATTACGCGCATCTCGCCGTGAATCGTGTCACCGCCGGGTAACAAAGCACTGACCGCAACCGTACCGGACTCGCTGACTAACACGTCAGAAAAGACTGCGTTTCCGATCCCGTCCGATGACGCGGTGTAATTCGTTTCGCCGACGCTTAATACGATTTCAGAATCGGGTGAAACACTGGTAAGAACGATCTCGGTCGGCACGTTCGTTAGTGCGACATCAGGCAGTTCGATTTCCGGTGTCTCTGCCAGTGTATTGCACGCAAACAGAACTGCCGAAAGGCACAGGATCAGGTTCTTGATGTTGTTATTCCCGCTTGGCCATTAATTGCGGGCGGATATTAACATGTCATTACTTTTCCGGGCTCAGCATCGAAGCGGCTTTGCAAAGCGATGCCCCAAGCTGCGACCACCTCGCCGACGGCAGCCGTTGTGTTGGGCCGCAAATCGAGAGGGCGCCCTGCACATCACCAAGTGCGCTCCGTATAACAGTTGCAACACCTGTGAAGCCGTCCTCGAGTTCATCAACTGTGACGGCGTAGCCTCTGCGCCGAATGTCGACCAACTCCGGTTGAAAAGACTCCTTGCAGACGAGCGTTTTCCCCGTAAGCGCTCTAAGCGAGCCCGAAAGCCGCTCAATTCCGTTGTCATCGAAAGCCATGACCGCCTTGCCGGTCGAGGTCGCATGCAATGGCCATCTGGTACCGACATTGCCGCCAGCACCCACGACATGACGGCCCGTCACCTCGTCAAGTATCAACATACTGTCTTCGATCGGAACCTCGAGCGTCGCCGTTTCGCCCGTGTCATGGGCCAGTGATTTAAGTAATGGGCGCACGCGACGCCGCAGGTCACTGCTTGCCAGCGCCTGCACGCCCAGCGCCATCAGACCGGCACCAAGGCTGTATCTGGCAGACAGCACATTACGCTCAATCAGCCCTTCACTTTGCAGTGCCCGCAGCAGGCGGTGGGTGGTTGTCTTGTTCAGGTCGGACGTCTTGCTGAGTTCGGCCAGACTCATCTCGGGCGTTTCAATTGTGAAAAGCTTCAGCAACCTGACCGCGCGCAGCGCCGCCTGAGCACCCTGCGGGGGGCGGGGATCGTTCATTCTTGTTATCCCATATTATGATTTCGTGTTTCATATTATGGCAGAACGCCATTGAGCTAACTAGAACCCATCTCATAAATCCCTGTGCTAACCTCGGTCGATGACGGCCACAACCATCGAATTCGAGAAGCATTATCCTGTTGCGGAGATCCGCCTCAATCGTCCGGACAAGCTCAACGCCGTCAATGCCACCATGAACCAGGAACTGTGCGCGGCATTTGAGGACGCGGAAAATGATGACGAAGTCAGGGTTATTATCCTGTCGGGCAATGGCCGCGCATTTTCGGCCGGCTTCGATCTGAACTTCAGTGAACGGGACTCAGAAACGTCCGAAAACGATCACGTCCGCCGGGAACTGGAACGCGCGTTCGATCTGATCATGCACATCTGGGACTGCCCGAAACCAACGATTGCGGCCGTGCATGGCTATTGTCTCGGCAGTTCGATGGAAATCTCTGCTGTTTGCGACATTACGGTCGCCGCAGATGATTGCCGCTTCGGGGCGCCCGAAGTTCGATTCGGCAGCGGCATCGTGTGCATGATCCTGCCGTGGGTGATCGGAACCAAGAACGCCAAAGAAATATTGCTTGAGGGATCTAAAGATATTGATGCTACTCGCGCTGAGGCGATAGGATTGGTCAATCGGGTGGTAGCGGCATCGGATCTGATCGCCGAAGCACGAGCGCAGGCAAACGAAATCGCATTGAACGATCCACTTGCAGTCCGGCTGACGAAGAAAGCAATTAATCAATCTCTCGAAACTGCGGGCATGCGAGATGCGCTGCGGGCAGCGCTGGAGACGGACATCGAAATAGAAACCACGGATACGCCGGAATCGCGGGAATTCAATGAGATCCTGGCGTCGCACGGAGCCAGGGCCGCATTAGCCTGGCGTGCCGCGTTGTCACCGGATGCAGAAAAATAGAAGGCCCATCAAGGACACTTAGGACAATGGCAAAACGAAGTGC
>Ga0255048_10000670_pt1 | contig 25521 bp, 29 predicted proteins | sample JV7_2_2_MG_FD_183619 | JGI IMG/M metagenome (GOLD analysis project Ga0255048, IMG submission 183619) | Seawater microbial communities from Jervis Inlet, British Columbia, Canada - JV7_2_2 | ecosystem: Environmental > Aquatic > Marine > Inlet | place: Canada: British Columbia | collected 2016-10-06
GCCTTCGCTGGCAAAAACATAAAAGATTGTGACGTGATAGATGGCCTGATAGTGCGAGGAGAGTCGTCCGGTCACTCGTTTATGTCCGTGTTGCTCTTCCCACTTCTCCGCTTCCTCCGTCACCATCTGCTCGTCCTGCCCTACAAACGTTTTATATCTCATCTGTTCCCATACAAAAGGGGCGACTCATGCCGCCCCCATGTCGTCAGATTATGCAGCCATTTTCATTGCCATTTCCCACCGTGATTCCGGCTGAGATGTGCATGTGGTCTCTTTGATGTCGCTCAGGTTGTCACACAAAACTTTTCGCAGTGCCTTGAATCCCGGGGTCACTTCGCGGGTGTTGGTTTCGAGCCAAAAGAAGAAGGGGTCAGGAGCCAATTCACCCAGTCCCTCTCCGCCTTCCTCAATTACCTCGTAGACGACACAGTATAAGTCGTCAGGGCTTAAATTATTACGTACCTCGTCAACATACTCGTCATGCGACAGAGAGTCGCACGGGGTCACGTAGTCCTGAATTTGTGCTAAAATGGCATCGGCATTCTTTAGCGTCACCTCATCAAAAATCTGATCCCAGGGAAACGGCTGTGGCGACGGGAACGTTAAGACATTCGTGTGTTGAGATTCAGAGACAACCGGAGCGATCAGGGCTTCCACATCAGACATCAGATTGAGTACCGTCTCAATATCTTGCTCGACTTTCCGTTCGTTGCTTCGGATGGCTTCAGCATTCCCACAAAAAAAGGCATGTTGTTTTTCTGCCCATGCGAGTGCGCTGCCGTCTGCTGATTCGCTGTCCTCGACCATAAACCCATCACGTTTGATGCGTCTGATCCGTGTCTGGATTTTCGAGATATTAGTCATGTATAACTGACGACGTTTTTTGAGTGAGGCCAGTTCCCCGCGAAGGGTTTTCAGTTCGATGTCAGCCGCATCAGAGAGCGAATGCAGGCTTCGTGTCGTCTCGCTGAGACGTTCCTCTTCAAGCGTCAGTTTATATTCTGTCTGGTCGTTGGCACTCTGGTCACATCTGAGGGCGGCTTGCAGCAGGCCACAATTTCTGGTGAGTTCGGCGTGTTGGTTCATGGCGTTTTGAAAAATAGTTGTAAATTTCATTTGACTTTGAAGAAGTGCTGACTTAATATGTGATGTAGCATCATATACCAAATCAGTTTCTCCGGTATTCGGTGTTTCAATCCATGAGGGGTTGTCGGCGTCAAACTTTCAATCCCTCTCTGACTTACAATTCACAATATAGTAATTATTGTCAAATTTGTCAAGAAAAAAAGTTTCTTTTTTAGTAATTTTTTGGAATAAAAAGATTCTTTCCGTTGGAATTCATTTGAAATATGGGAAATTGAGGTAGTTATTGAAAAAATTACTAAAATAATTCTTGACTATTTTAGTAATTTTTTATAAATTAAATTTAGGAGGTGAGAAATGATGACTTGGACAGAAGCAATATCATTAGTATTGAAAGATCGCATACAAAAAAAAGGATTAAAAACGACAAAAGTCTCGCTAACCGCAGGCTACCAACGGAATTATCTTTCTAAGCTTTTCAGAGGAGGGAAAAAGTTCATCTCAAATGATGAACTTGAGCCAATTGCAGCAATTGTTGGATTGTCTGTTCTGGATATTAACCGAATGGCCTTGAAGAAAAAAAAAGTATTAGCTTCACACACGTAACACTGCTACTTAAAGGTGCATACAAATGAATGATTTACTTACGATGACTCATGCTCAGTATTGTCGTTCAAACCATTGGAAGCGTGTGTGTCTTTCTGCCTTCCGCCGCGACGGAGGCCGTTGCCGAATCTGCAACCGGACGGCAGTGCAAGTGCATCACAGAAATTATGATCACAAAGGAGATTTTAAGAATGAGCTTCCTGATGTCATTTCGATTTGTAAGCGGTGCCATAGTAATTTTCATAATTCCTCCAAAATATCTCCTACAAAGTGGACTTTGGCCGATGTCGAAAACAAGAACAAGAAATGATAACTAAAATAACAGCGATTGAACTCATAATGATCTTGCTAATTATTGTGCTTAGTGAATATTGCTATCTTTTGGCTTTGGAGATAATCACAAGCACAATAAAAATTATAGCAATGATTCACATAAAACTGTTTCAGCACGAGTCTGAACGCCGTTCATGAACGGCGTTTTGTGGTTCCAGGTACTCCGGGGTGGGAACTCTTTGAAGCCCGACTTCAGCCAAGCGTGAGACGCGAGAGATCACAAGTTCCTCGGCTCCACCTGGAACTGATTAAATGGTGTTAAGCCTCTTGGAGTAATTTATCGAGAGAGAGCAGAATGGTTGCTTTTTTGATTGCCCAAGGAGGTGATGACAAATAAGATTGGGAATAGGCAGAAAACAAAAAAAATGGAGGGGACGCAAAAAGACGCGCCCCGCGCTGGGAAAAGCAAGAAGAGCATTATGATTGGTAGCCTTGTATCATAAGATCAATTATCATATCCTCACTTGATGAAAATTTTATGCTTTCATCTGTTCCAGAATCAAAAGGCGTGACCAGAGACTGAGAAAATGAAAATTGTCTATTAGTGGTTACTGCAATATTCCCGCGAAACAGCCGATGTCCCATTAAATCGTCTGTTCTAAAAATAGAAATTAAACCATCCTGCGTCCCCCCTACGATAATCGCAAAATCTGTAATATGAATATTTTTATTAATATCTGGTGCCCAAAGAGTGGTCGCTGTTTGGGACGTAGTAAAAGAAAAATCCTGTGATTCAGGCAAAAAACCAAAACGATGAGGCGGGGCGTTGAATTCAATGCCTTCTAAAGTACTGACAAATGGCGAAAATTGCCCAATTATTGTCCCCGGCGCACTCCCGGCTGTCAGCGTGCGGAATCGGATTAAACGCGACCCGGCTATGCTCCCCTTAAAGTGTTCTTCAATGTCAACGGATTGTTTAAAAATATCATTAGTAGTACTGCGGAGAGAAAAATTTTCCCATGACTCACCATCAATACTTTCTTCAAAACCGACACTTCCGCCGAGGGGAGGCTCTATATGAAAAGAGATGGTATTAAAGACAGCATTATTGACACAGATGACCGCATCATCTGCTTCTTTTCCGATATTTCCCACACTACCAAAAAATTCACTATTCAAGAATACAATTCCCATAAAAACCCCCTGTTTCCTTTTAATTGTTATTATTGTAAGATACACAGTCCTCTGCGGTTGCCGTGCTTGCGTTAAAATCCATCACATTTTTGAAAAAATATCTGCTCATATACATCAGAGGATCTACCCAATCATCATCTTCTTTGATAGCATCTTCTTTTTGATCGGTTCCGGATCTATTGGTCTTGTAGCGGTATATCGGGATCGTCCGAATAAGATCTGCACATCGCGGGTGTATAAGAAGATCAGGCACATTGTGTGCATCTGGCATCATTAGCCGATTCAAAATTGATCTATTTAGTTCTCTGTCTTTTTGAGCCGGATCTGTCCAAATTCCGTAGTTTTCCAATTCAATTCGCGTCTGCCTCTCATGGTCACACAATCGGGTTTCTATTGGTCGATTGAATCTCGCGTCCCCCGAAAAATAAGAAATATCAGATTCTCTCTTGATGATTTCTTTGGCATGGATTTTTAGGAGTGTGTCAGTTGCCGAATATTCATCCCAAATATATAATTTTCCATCATGTTCGCCACCGAAAAGAGCAACGAAAGGATGCCGGGCTCCCAAATCAATACTTGTCACTTTTCGGATATTGACGGGGAGATTCTCGAAATGAGATGATTGTGCGCTCAGATCTTCTCTCCACTCCTTGAATACCGCGCCTGATAAAATCGTAAATAATCCATAAAATCTTCTTTCGATCTCATCTTTTGACATCCTCCCTTTTGCCTTCTCCTTTTGATTAGTAGTGATATACTTGTTGTCCAGTAAGCTCACTGTCCATCTCGCGATGTCAGGATCGGGGGATTTATCGGCTCTATTTTGAGCATTGTAAAGATAAATTCTTTGGTACATCCAATTTTTGCCCAATACGGGAGTCGCCCCCCCTAAGATGTAGCCATCACAATCAATGATGCGAGATAGACAATCGTTGTAAGTTTGTTCGGCGGCTGCCGACACCCTTTGTCCATCTTCATCTAATTGAATGATTGGTACGGAATCGGCAGAAAAACTTCCCGGCCCTGATTTCCACGTTTTATATTCTATTTTGCCCCCACATTGTAATTTTATAAATCGTGGGATTTCCTCTGTGACTCGCCAGTTGATATGCTTTATTTCCCAATTTGCTAAAAATTCTTTATGCCATCGCCAAATGGCTGATAATTTATCCTCCGTGAGTCCAACCGCCCAATAAAGCTTCCCTGGCAATTCCCTGATTTTGCTTATAAAGTCATAAGATACCGTTCCAGTCTTGCCCGCACGATCCCCCCCGAATAGAAATTTGATATGTTTTTTGCTTTGGTGGAAATCAGTAGCTTGTGTACTTGCAGGATTATAATTAGGATATGTCAATGAGTGCGGGATAATATTGGCGAAATGAAAATCACGTTTTTTTGCGCATAGCCGTCTCTTAGTGAGCATAATGATAATATACAAGAGTTCCCTTTTTTTGTCAAATTTTATCTAAAATGATAAAAACTTATTGACAAATAATAAATTTTATCGTATATTTTCAATATGCCCGACAGGATAACGCAAGCAGATAAAAAACGACTCACGAGACCCATCCTCTTTGACCCCTATGGCAGAGCGATTGACAGACAAGGGGGATGGGGAATTGATCATCTGCCTCACAATCCTGACACCACTGATACTGATACAATCTTCGATATTTCTCAAAATCCCTATATTAAGGCAGGCTTGCAGTTCCGAGCCATACACTATCTATGGGTTTCTGCTGGCGGGTTGACGCAAAACAATGATGGGGTTGATTTCCCTGCGCAGCTTATTTGGCAGACAGCAGGCGACAAGAGTGATGAGCAGTATAATCTGCTTGCATATCAATACGATCAAAACTTCCGAGGGGGTTTTGGGGAAATATTGAAATCTTTAGAAGATCCCTGCAAAACGTATGGACGGGCTATTGGTGAAATTGATTATGAAAAAAAATTATATGGTGAATTCGCAGGCAAAATCCTCTCACCTTTTATCCATTCACGAGACCCTGAAGAATTTATCTTTGATCCAGCCGACGAAAAGCCCGGATTGTATCGAAAGGGTATGTATGGGGTTTTAAACCGTGTCGATCAAAATAAGTTCATCGCATTTCAGTACAACCCACTTTTTAATAATCCCTACGGGGAATCTATCAATCTCCCTCTTAAGCCCTGGGTTGAGACTTTTAACAAAATTTTCGGATATTGGCGACATGCTCTGGAAAAAGCGGGGCTTGGCTCATGGGTTGCCAAATATGGAAGGGAGGCAAGCGGGAATGATAATAGAGCAAAACAATTAAGAGAGCTTATTTTGTCTCAGGTCAAGGCCATCGCAGGCGGGACAGCTTCCATCTTCCCACAAGGGACTGAATTAGAAAATTATAAACTTCAGATGGATGCGCAAGCGTTTTTGGACTGGTACCAGAGTTTCATAAAAACCGTTTCTGTCATTTATACGGGCAACGCGGGAACATTCGGAGAGGAAGCTTTTGGATCTAAGGCCGCCAAAGAATCCACAAGTGTCCGGCAAGAGTCGCAGCTTGAACTCTCTGACTCAATGCTCATTAATCATCATTGGGATCAGTTTAATCGTCGTATTTTAGGACTTAATTTTCACCCGGAAAAAATAAAAGCAATTCCGCAACTTTGGATCATTTCGCCCGCGTATTTCACACCAACAACGCCAGCGGATCAGGAGCCGACAGACCAGGAGCCGACAGACCAGGAGCCTCCTGAAATGATGGCAGAATTACAAGATGAAAAAGATGGTATTTCGCAAGATTTCCCACGCGAGACGCCAACCCCTGAACCATATCAGGCCAAAAACATTATAGAGGCTGCTGAATTGTATCTATCAGAGATGCCTGTCAAACAGTATCAAGATTTTGTTGAGAGCGATGGGGGAAAAGTCTTTACCATCAAGGGACAACCGGGATTTATCCCATCCCTTACATTACTGGAAAGTCTCAAGGCTGAGATTATTCCTACCCTCAAATTAGATAGCGAAGGTGACGCATGGCAAGCATACGTAGCAACAGCAAAAGATATTTTGGAGGACAATGGTATTCAGACGACAGAGATTCTGTTGAGAGATTTGAGCATTTCCTTCAGGCAAGCGCGTCAAACTGCGTTCTCGCGGGGGCTTATCAATTTTGGCGTATCAGATAATGCGGCTGGTATCAGAATAAAAAATCTAAAAGACGGGCATATCATACGATTTATACACAAACAATGGGATGGGGTAGTTTTGGCTATGGGGGATCATCGCATTGAAACCGTTTTGCCGCCATCAGATTTCGGATGTGTTTGCTTTGCGGAATTGGTATATGATATTAATGCGTTGACCCCTGAAAATGAAATCCCAGTTCTTTTACCAGGGGAATCTTATAAACTTTATGCAGATGAATAAAAACATGATTGAAATGGCAAGCATCATAAATGTTCCTGTTTTGACATCGGGGATTTTCCCAAGCAGTAATGCGGGGGAAATCGAGATTACGGAAGCTGACCTTGACGAAATCATTGAGGGATCTAATCTTCTCCAACCCCTCATTAAAACAGCGATTAAAACGGGAATTTATGAAGGCAATCCTGATGTCACAGAATTTATGCACAATCGAGGTAAGCCTATTTCAGGGTTGCTCAATCTGAACCATCAAAAAACGCTCAAAGACCAGGTGAAAAATGCTGTATCTGATGTCACCGTCACTTTTGCGAAGGCTGTTATTGATGGGAAAAACTGGATTGTCAAGAGTTTTGAAAATGTTCCGAATGATGTTGCCGAAACTATAAAAAATCAATTTCAAAAGCGTTCCGTTGAGTTGTTATCTCTCAAAGATCCTAACACGGGGAAACTTTGGCCCCACATAATCACAGCGACGGCATTTTTGGACAAACTCACCAGACCGGCAGTCTCAGGACAGTCTACAGATTTAATCGTTGAATTTATGACGGATGAAAGCCCTTTAGTTGTGTTCATGATTGATCAACCATTTCAGGAGGAAAGCAATATGCCCGAAAAGACAGAAGAATTGGTAGTACTACAGGAGATGAAGCTTAATATCATTAAGCAAGACTCAAAAATCGTTGAGCAAGCCTCAAAAATCGTTGAGTTGGAGGGAATGGTAAGAGAAGCGAATTCGGCATCCGTAAAGAAGGATGAAATGATCATTAAACTTAAGGAAAAACAAGATGCTGTCGTAGTAACTCAAACTCTTGCTGAATTGTCCAGAATCCGCCAACATGAAGGGAAAGCTTACCAAGTAAGCCCGGCAGCCCTTGAAATTATTCATCCAATCATTGTAAAAGATGGAATTTTTGAGCTCGCTGAAGGCGAAACTGGACGTTCAAAGTGTGCAGAAGTTTTTAACTCCTTATTTGAAATGTCCTTAGCAGATAATCTGTTCGTATCCTTGTCGACACAAGGACAGAGCTCATTTGCACAACCAGATGCGAAGCCAAAAACGATGGCACAACGGGTGAATGAACTCGTTGAATCAGGGAAAAACATTTACGACGCCTCTCTACAGGCAGAAGCAGAGGGCTGTCAAGATATTTTGGAGGTAGCATAATGGCAAATTTAAGAGGATGGAAAGTTGATAGTAACACTAATATCGTCGCAACGTTTACGGAAGATATAGCTCCCGGATTGGTCGTCAAATGGTCTTCTGATTCTATCGCCATCGCAGGTGCAGGTGATGTTCCTGAAGGGGTATGTTTTACAGCCGTTGATATTTCTGAGAATGATGAAGGCGCGTTCATGACGTCAGGTGTTGCCAAAAGCGTATGTGCATCGGCTGTAACCGATTTAGCCCTGCCTCTTAAACCTGCGGCAGCGGGGACGGTGACGCCGGCCACAACGACACTTGACGCTTGTATCGGGTGGCCTTTAAATCTCGCTGCGATTGGTGAGGAAGTTGCCTATCGTGTCCAAAAACTTTATTACGTAGTGTAGGAGGTAAATCATGCCGAACGCTTATGGAGCAACACCCTTTATTTATCGACCTGTAATGTCTCAATTGAGCTTTGCAGATGTTGACCCACTTTATCTATCTGAGAGAAATCTTGCATTTCCTCCGATGGAAGTCAATGCCGAAACCGCTACATATTTCAAACACGATCTACAAGCCGCTTATGAACAAAAAGAGAACAAGTCTACAAAGTTCTCAACGCCTGAAAGTCACAACACAAGTGATGAATCGGCGACGTTCAGTATTCAGGCGATTTCGGACGCTTTTGAATTCTCGAACGCTGATCTTTCGCAGGCATTGCAATTATATCACATGAGTCGTCAACAGATGGTTGAAGCTCAAAGATTCTTCACAACGATGCGTCAAAAGAAGGCGAAAGATCTCGCCTTTGACGCATTCGTTCAGGAGAATACAAATTATGAAAGTGCCTCACAGTATTTCAATGCTGGGGTGGCTTGGAGTAATGTAGGCTTATCTGATCCACTTGCAGACATCGAAGCAGCAAAAATCATCCAACCCAGGATTGATTCAATGATTATCAATAATACAATCCTGAGCTTTTTGAGACAAAATCAAACTATCCAGGCCCGGACAACCATTACAAGTGAGAGTTTAGGTTCTCGTGTCGATCCATCGATCAATGTCGAATATCTGAAAAATTATTTCGGATTAAACAATATCCACCTGATCAATGGTGAGGTGGAAACCAATTCAGCCGATCCTGCTGATACGTCTTTAGTGGACATCTGGACACCATCGGCTTTTCTGTATCAATCGACACAACCATCTCAAAATAACCTCATGCAGGGGGCTTTCATGAAGCACATTTTTTGGAGACCTGAAAACATTGGCGAACCGGGAGAAGGATGGGCATGGATTGAGAAGATGAAAGAAGGTGGTGTGGCTGGTGTCACAAAGTGGGAACTTTGGAACCATTACTCTTATCATAGTCACGATCCTCGCTTGGCTGTGCGGATTGATGCTGTCGTTGTTTAAGGAGGAGAATAAATATGTCCACCCAAAAGAAGACCGCTAAAAAAGACGTGATTATCATGAATATGATGTTAACTGATGGCTCTAAGCATGTTGTCACAGGGGACAACATGCTTGAAGTGTTGTCGTCGTCTGAGAGAATTTGTAAGGAACGAGGTTTAAATTTCAAAAACAAACAACATCTTGTAAGTTGGGAGAGGAGTCAAAATAATGAAAAATAAAGTCCTAATCTCAGTCTTTTTTATTTCCGTTATGCTGTTGTCGGTTGTATTTTTTACGCCAGCCGCTCAACTGGTTTCTCAGATTCAAATTCCGGCATTTTTAGCGGGGGTATCGTCTAACAATGCCGGAACTGACACATTGAGAGTTGCAATTGTGTCTCAGGTTGGGGTTCAGGTATATACGCAGGCCACAATCCAGGGTGACGATGTGACCCCGGATATTTCAGGGGCATACTGGCTTACAACCTCAGCCAATGCAGGGGCAACAGCGATCACTGATTTAGACGGAGCAGTTTCAGGGCAGTCTCTCTGTATCATTGGAGGGAGTGCGACCTTTAGCAGCACAATAGCCGATTCAGGAAATTTTGCATTGTCAGCGGCTTGGACTGCCGGTCTTGATGATGTGCTGTGTCTCTATGTACAAGCGGATAATGATTACATAGAAGTCAGTAGGGCAGACAATTAAAAATGGCAACATATAGTACACAGACAAGCGTAGAGGCTCGTATTTCAGCAACGCGCCTCACTGCCCTCACTGATTTTGATGGGGACACGATAGCAGATCCGGCGACTATCGCAGCAGGGATAGCATTTGCGGGGGGGTTTATAGCTGGGAAACTCAAGCAGAGATATGGTCAAGACACCCTTGACTTGTGGTTGCTCCCTGATGATGTTCCCCCCCTTATCGCTTGGATTTCTGATACGTTGTGTATATGGGATTACAACATCAATAAGCCGGGATTATTCCCTGATGTGGAATCAATTTTTAATTCTGCTCATGCAATGCTGATAGACTTGGCAGAGGGGACTATGGATCTTGATGATGTTAACATCCCAACGGGTACGGAATTTCAGACAGAAGCAGCAACCTCTGATTTTGAGGCAGGTGCATGTCCACAGGATGCAAGTGTCAAGCCGACATGGATTCTGCCCGATCCACGAGAAGAAACATGGCTGATATAGGGCGCGAGCTATTAGCAGCAATCGAAGCGATACTTATTACAGAGACGGCTTCAGGTGAGAGCTTGGAAGCCATAAAGTCTTTTTTCGTCCTATATTCCTCATCTGAGTCTCCGCCCGAATACGCCACAGTTCCGCCAGTACTGAAGGTTGACATGCTTCCTATCATCGGTAAAACGATTACTTGTATCCCCCACATGATAGAAAAAGAATATCCGATCCGGTTTTCGTTCTGGAACGAAAACCAGGGGGAAACAAGGGATCAAACAGCAGCAATCATTTTAGACGCAGTTGAGGATATTTTTATTAATAATCGTATGGGAGTCTCCCAGACTGTCGATGCTCCTCAAAAAGATTATTCAATACCATCATCACCCCCGTTCGAGGCTCCTGTTAATGGGGGTTGGACAATGACGATCACTCACCGAGATGTTGACGTGAGAGCAAAATAGGAGACAAATAATGGCAGAAACTTTAACAGCTTTTCAAAACACAAAACAGGCTTTTATTGAAGAAACTACATTCGGAGTAGCTGCCACAGAGACGGCAGCCGGGGCGTTCCCATTGTCTGTTGATGGAAATGAGTTTAATCTTGAACGTGAATTGCTTGAAGATCCGACCATTTCTGGCTCATTTTCAAAGCCTCCATCTCTACCAGGGATGTACTCAGAAGACATTGGCCCCACAGTCTCCACCCCATTGCGAGGCATCGGAACATTGTCAGAACCCGCATGGGCGGTCTTAATGAAGAGTATTATGGGGGCACAGGTAGAGGGGAGTGACGGAATATGTGGTTTAGGGTGTACTACAAGCGTGATACAAGTCAAGTCAGGGGCGGGCGATCTCGTCGCGGGGCAATTGATTTATTTCACCACACAAGACGAAATCCGTGCCATTGTGTCTGAGGCGGCAGGTGTGATCACCCTGGACATTCCACTCATAAGCACCCCTGCTGAAGATGATACGTTTCTTGCAGGCATCAATTTCATGCTGGCAAGCTCAGGGCACCCGAGTTTTACGTCCTACACGCATTTTGAGGGAGATAAAAGGATAGTCTACGCCGGATGTTTAGCAACTCAGATGACTTTGGAAATGGCTGTAGGGCAAATTGTCCCACTTACATTTGTTAACAAAGGCACCGTTGAGCCGGTGACGGATTATACCGCGCAAGTTGTAACCCCAATAATAGATACGATAACCAAACCCATCAGGTGCCAAGGGACTACCGTATTTTCAAGATTTTCCGGGGTGGCTTCGGGAACACCAACCACCACAGAGACAATAATAACTACACCATCCTATGAGATCGCGATAGGTGATAAGATTCAGATCGATGTAGGGGCGGGGGTTTTTGAGACTGTTTTAATCACAAGCGTTTCAGGGGATGCTCTGACAAATACCACATTAGGACATGATGCTGTTTCGGTTGCCGCTTCAGGTGGGGACACGGTGTTTGTGTTAAGGATCGGATGCTCAAATAATCTTGGGGATACGATTGAGTTAACAATTGAGATGGAAGACGAAACGGAAAAATGTATTTCTGCCACCTCCGGTTTTTCTGGACGCAAACCCCTCAATCGGACAGTGACATTTACGCCAACCCCGTATTTCAAAAGTTGGCAGGACTTACTGTTACGGGATGGAAGCATCGGGAGTGCATTACAGATAATTTTGGCCGATCTCGATGGAAATTATATTTGTGTGTACATTCGGAATAAAATAAACACAGAATTTTCGTTAGAAACAGACGCTCTTATGCGTACAGGAGTCACGAGTCAGGCGGCTAAAGATAATGTCATGGGCAATGATCATGAAATTGTTCTTGCCGTCTTCCAGACGTCATAATTATGGCATTATTTAATGCGGCTGCGATATTAGCCGATGAAGTTCAGGAAAAAATTATCCTCATAGAGGGGTTCAAAACTCAAACTCAAAGCTATGAACTGAATATCATCATAAAAAGTGATAAAAAGATCCGTAGGAAGGCAACTGAAGCAAAGGAGAAACATAACTCCGTCAAATATCTTGCAAATTTTAGGGGAAATGGGGAAAATAACGCTGAAATAATCCCTACGAATAACCCGACTGGATACTGCTTAGATTTACTTCCTTCCTGCTTTGTTAGTAGTAATGGTGATGTCTTGGATGAGCATTCTTTGTCAACGCTTCAAGGTCTTGTCGAAAGATTCCCGGCTTTCGCAAAAGAGCTTGCTTCTAAAATGTTTGAATTTTTTGAATCAGGTGATGTTTTTGACACATCACAGATGGAATCTTATAAAAAAAAATAAGACGTTATGCAATGTGGGATGGGGGGGATGAGTGTCAAGAGTGTCATAGGGAGGCACTCATACAAAAGATCCCTCCCCTCAAAATTCCCTCGTGTTGTCAAACATTGCCATGTAGCAAGCACGGGCATCCCGCATTTCTGCCACCTGAGCTTAACGCATGGCTCGATTTTTTTAATGCAGTAGTTTTGTACAATCACACAGAAAACACGCTTGACCATGTACTTATCAGCAAGATTTGTAATGCCTATGGAATAGAGTTTTTAGTAGCTTTTGAGATGCTATCCATTATCAATGATGAGGTTGTACATGCCTATAGAGGGGTTAAAAAAAGCACGTGACGACATGAGAAAACGGAAGAGATTATTTTCCGGTCAAAATCCTAAGATGTATAACAAAATAGGAGAACAAATAGCCAGCAGCATTAAAAAAAATATTGATGACGGTGGACGCAATCCTAAATGGCAATCGCGTACAAGGCCATATACTTGGCCTATCCTGAACAAAACATCACGCATGAAAAACAGAGCGGAAAGTACAGCCCGTGAATGGATACACACGGCGGGGATGCACATCAATAGGATCTTTTCCCCTCTATATGGAATTTATCACCAGTACGGGACATCAAAAATGCCTATCAGAAAATATATAAAACTTATTCCTTCGGAAATCGAACGTGTCAAAAACACCGTCCGAAAGGCGTTTTTGACACCTTAAGGAACTATGGCAACTACAACGGATACTCTTATTTTTGAGATAAAAGTTGATGATGACGCGGAGGCTGTATTTTCCGCTTGGGATAAGCACTTTGAGAGCCTGTTGAAAAGCTCAAAAGAACTTGATAAGATCCTCTTGATTATGTCGAAAACATTGCAAAGAATAGGAGCTACGGGTTCTCAGGTTTTTAGCGATCTGCAAAAGACAGTTACCGATCTTGCCCCCAAAATTAAAACTGTCAAAGATGCGTTGTCGGTATATGACAAGGCAACCCAGGAGGCAAAGGAAGCAACTAAAAGTTTGGCATCTCGTATTAAAGATTTTTACGCCAACGAATTACGAAAAATGCGGGATGCTGTTATTGAATCAATAGAATCGTTTGTATCGCTAAAAGAAAATATTAAAGGGTTAGGGCGTGCTTTCGAGACAGGGTTTAAAATCGCAACGGCAGCGGTCACTGGTTTTGCGTCACTGGCGTTAGATGCTTTGACGGCTGTGTTTGACCTTGTGAAAAAAGTCGGTGGAGTACTTGTTGATGAATTTGATAAAGCCTTTAAAAGTTCCGTCTCGTTGGAAGATGCCTTGTCAGGGGCGAAAAGAACAGGGAATTTAACGGAAGAGCAAATGACTGATTTAGCTAAATCGGTAAGAGATCTCTCTTCTGTACAATTACAAGGGGCAGTCACAGCCGAAGAATTAGGCGAAGTTTTAGAAGTCGCCGGGCGACGGGGAATCTTGTCAGGGGAAGATTTTGAGAAATCATCAAGACAAGCCCTTAAATTTACAGAAGATGTTGCGAAAGCTTCTGTGGCTCTTGATCTTTCCTTCGGAAAAACAGCCGATGCACTCGGTAAAATACAGGGAGCTTTTCCAGGGAGTCAGGCAACCATCGGTCAGTTGGGAAATGCTTTTAATATTTTAGCCGATTCGACAAGGGCTGCGGCTCCCTCTATGATAGAAATTGCCAAAAGAGCCGCGCCTGCCTTATCCGTATTTAAGCTATCACAAGGAGATCTTATCGGATTTTCAGGGGCGATGGATGCTATGGGCGTTTCATCGTTCACGTCAGCAACAGCCCTTCAAAGCGCATTCAAAGCAATGACAGGGAGCACAGATGAGTTTGCTACTACATTTGGGATCAATGTGGCAGCATTCAATAAATTGGTTCAAGAGGACATGGGGCAGGCTATGGTGGTCTTTTTACAACATGTCCAAAAAATGGCAACTGAAACGCCAGGCGGTGTCCAACAAGTATCAGCAGCCTTATCTGAATTGAAAATCTCCGGGGCGGGGGTATCAACGGCTATATTGGGTTTAGCAAATTTAGGGACGGAGTTGGAGACAAAATTCTTAAACCCCGCCAATCAAGGCTTGACAAACATGAATTCGATCAATGCTGAATTCATAAATTCAATCTCTCGTGTGTCTCAATTATGGCAAGCGTTAGGGACAATCTGGATCAATACCACAGGGCAATTGACTGATGCGATGTTGCCCGCGATCAAAAGCTTTCTGAGCGTTGTCAACCAAACTGCAATGGATTTTCAGCAGTGGATCGGAGCTTCCGGGATCGCTGATCAGCTTCGAGCGTCCCTGGAATCGCTTGTGCAAACTGATATAATCCCTCTGGTGAATCAATTTGTTGAATGGATAAAGACGTCAGAGGCTCTACAAGACTTTTTCATGCATGGGATTCCAGACGGGATTGAGTCAGCGAAACTTGCTATTATTAGTCTGATTTCAAAATTTGAAACCTTTACCGGAGCAATTCAGCATGGGATGAGTGTATGGGATTCGCTCGTGATGGTATTTCCAAAATTGAAACAGGCAGAAAATATTCTCCTTGATATTGTTGCAGCGATCAAGGAAGTTATGGGCTGGGTTGAAAAAGCTGGGGGGGCGGTTGATATTTTTCGGATCGCCTGGGAGACTATCCGCGACACTGCATCAGACATCGGAAGTGTTTTTGAGCCTTTTTTTGACATGCTGGTTTCTGGGTTTGAAACGTCAAAGACCGCGATACAGGGCTTTATTGAAATAGCACAAGGGTTATCTAAGATCTTTACAAGCCCTCTTGACAGCATTCAAAAGTTAGGCAGTGGAATCGAAAATGTCTTTTCCTCACTGGTTAAATTTGTGAATGACTCGATAGGTGCGGTGGGCAAGCTTGCAAGCGCAATTGGAAGCATTGTTGGCAAATTAAAAGATGTCGGGCAGGAAGCTTTCGGGAATAGTACTTTTCCTGATATGCAAGAGTGGATCGGAAAAAATATTGGGGCTGTTTCAAACCTCAATTCGGGATTTGGTGCTTCAGTGTCCGCGTTGTCGGCGGTAGCGAAAGCCGGGAAAAATACGGGTCAAACCCTTTCCAACATGAACAGTCAAAGACTTGCCATTAGCCAATCTAATCTCCCCTCATCAATCAGGAAAGAACTACTTCAAGCTACACAACAACAAGCTACACAACAGCAGTTCAACACGAATCAAATTACAGGTCAATCCGCGCAGGACACGCAGAGACGCAGCCAGGCTGCGGGGGCAACAATTGTTTTCCAAGGGCAAAACATTGTGAACGACGCATCGCGGCAGCAATATATCAGAGAAACCAACAAAGGACTACAAAAACTCGAGCGAATGTCGATCCAAGGGTAATTTCTATGTATGGAACTCTAAAATTCTTATATGAGAATTTAGCTGAATCCGCAACAATTACGCTGTCATCCCAGGCCAACGGCAAATATAGTTACGCGGCAAAAGAGGGCAAGGGTGTCGCCTCTATGACTGTGGGAGGTGTGTATTCCGGCACAAACGACAGAACATATCTGGTTGAGTGTGACTCTGTTTCGGCTGGCAGTGAGATCGGTCAGGCGACGGTACGCTGGCGGTCTTCAGATACAGCCGGGGCATGGGAACAAACAGGGGTGGTCACAATGACAACCCCCGTGACAACGTTAGAGGATGGTTTGACAATTTCGTTTCAAGGAGGCACGGGGACTGATTTTGTCGTTGGTGATTCCTGGCAATTTTATGTCAAAGCAACTTATGGATTTGAAAGACTGCTTGATCGCAATCGAATGACGGGATGGAAGTCTACGGGAGACACATCGGAAAATATCGTAATAGACGCGGGGGGGGCTGTACAAAAACAAGCTCTAATCTTGCAAGATCACAATTTAACAGCATCGGCTACAGTAATATTTGAAGAGAATCCCTCTGATTCATGGGGGGCACCATCTTATACTTTCACATTCCCTACAATAACAGATCCGTTGATATTGTATTTCGATGAAATATATCAATATTCTCGTATAAATATTGCAGATCCCTCTAATCCTGAAGCGGTGATCCGCATCAACAATTTGTTTTTAGGGACTGTCCTCTCTTTGGAAAGACTCAATGCTGAATGGGGGAGTTCACAGCAGGAAGGCTACATTTTGCAAAAAAACGAGAGCGAGGCAGGAGTCAGTAGACGCTATAAATATGCCGGTCAACGGACGCTTCATCTAAATTTCGGGAATCTCTTAAGTAATGAGGACAAAGACGCTCTTGTCACGATGCAAAACGCTCTTGTTCTCGGTTCACAGGTTGCCCCTCTTTGGTGCCACCTGTTTTCTGATGAGCAAAGCGCACTCAATCTGATGACTTGGGATAACTTAGGGGAATGGACTTTTGAATATTTTAGGTATCTTCTCAATAGCGGGGTTGAAATGATTTTAGAGGAGGTTCCGAAGGTATGAGACGTTTCTCAGAAACATACAATGCTGCAAGAATGCGAGGCGACAAACCTTTTATTTTGGCATTCGTTTTTTCAAATCTTGGATGCCATGTGGTCGGTAAGGAGACGCCAACGGGAGACCATGTTACAGGAACACCATACAATATTATAGATTGGTCAGCGCGGGTTCTCTCATTCGGCACATTTCGGAAATCGTTATCTGAGAATTCAAATAATATCCTGCAAACTCTATCACAAACGGAAATGTCAAGCTATACTCTCACTTGTGACAATGCCGATGAATACTTTACTAATTTATTGGCGAGAGAAGAATTAATCGGACAACAATTGTTAATTTTTCAGGGGTATTTTGACTCATCTTTTGCTGATCTTCAGCCACTTTTTAACGGGATCATCCAAAGCGTAGAAATGTCAACGCTCTCTATCCAAATATCGGCGAATCAGGCTGTAAAAAACACCGAACCGGATGATCCAACCATTAATACAGAAACACTCTACTCAATGCGGAATCCAGGGATAGGAAATACTGGGGCTGAAGAAAGTTTTACCTATGCTGAACTTCAGGATGCGTTTTATACCGAAGACTATTGGGTTCTCACGACAACTTTTGTCGTTGATGATCTTGGAGTTGATCAACACATCCTTGAAATCGAAAATGATGCCTATGGAAATACACGGCTTCTTGTCGGCCTCGACAGTGATAACCATCCCTACATCTATTGGAATAGTGCCAGCCCATCGGCTCCACAAGACCTCAGAGCGATCACTTTTGATGGCATTACCATCAATCAACAAGAACTCTCACAACTTACTTTCACGATGGATCCCGCGAGTGCTTCAATCACCTGTAGGGATTTCTACCTGAATTCAGATGTACAACCCCTCCCCGCGTTACTTACTTTTAATTCAAAATATGGATCGCCTGGTTCAGGAAATGATAATTTAGATGATCCAACAGGGATTGTAATTTTAAATAATTTTTTGTATATTTGCGATTTTGGAAATAATCGTATCGTAAAAAGAGATACAGATCTTAATTTTGTAGCTCTCTATAATTTGACTGATTTTACGGGTCAACTCCCGATAGATATCTGTACTGATGGTGATTATTTTTATGTGTATGAAGTTTATGAAGACACAATCAACAAAGTCAATATTGCTAAATACACTTTGACATTTACTTTGGTTGATAGCGTGTATCTTTTTGATGGGGTTACAGGGGGAGGAATTTGTACTGATGGTACTTTTCTTTATACCGCTGATAACAATAATGATAAAATTCGGAAACATAATACATCCTTGACTTTTATAGATGATGTGGGAAGTTTTGGGAGTGGGGATGATCAATTTAATGCACCATTTGGCGTTGATACAGACGGGGTACATCTGTACATTGCAGATAGCGTAAACGACAGGGTAAACGTTCGAGATTTAGATCTTATTTTTGTCAAAAATATCAACATTGCAACAACGCCAGGCAATCTAATAAAGCAAATTAAATTGGCTCCCCTTTTTTTCTATGGTGGGTTTTCAACAGAGATAAGATATATCGGATATACAGGTCAAGAGTTGTATGAGTTTGGGACATCAGGGTCAGGTGATGGGCAATTCCAGGGAGTGCAAGGTATCGCCCTTGACAGCAACAATAAATTATACATTTGTGATACTGGAAATGATAGGATTCAAAAATTTAACCAAGATGTTTCTTTGATGAATACAGATGATGAAGGAAATGATACCTTAATAATCGGGAAAGACTTTGGAGGGGGGGGCTTGGGCGATGGTGGTGGAATTTACAAAATTATCACATCAACCCTTGCCGGAATACCTCTGTCCATTTTCCAAAATATTGATAACGACAATCTTTTAACAGATTTCCCTGAATTGATACAAGGGCTTGACACGGCTCTTGTTGATGGGGTATGGGAGGAATTCGGAGAAATTGAGGAAATAATAAGTACAACATCAGTTGAAGATGGAGTCGAGGCTCTCACGGAGATTATCATGCCCACTGCCGGGAGATATGCTGATCCAGGTGAAAATCAACAAAATGTCAATCTGCCTCTCGTCTACGGAGATATGACCGAAAATTCCGATGAAGCCGTCTGGACTGCGCCAGGGATAGATACAGTCAATTTTGTTTATTGCGTTTCGGGGTGGCCTCTCCTATCGGTTGCTAATGGGAATGTCGTTACCGTTTACGTTGATGGTGTAGAAACGCCATCAGGTTGGGTTTTTGACGAATCCAATGACTATGAAAGTCAAGGAAACATTGCGATCCTTGACTTTGCCTCAGACCCTGGCGGTGTGGTGACTGTGAGATGTAAAGGAAAAGATGATGGGGGAACATTAATCACGAATCCGATCTCGGTCATTGACGATTTCCTTGATTATGTTGCGACATTGCTTGATGTCACGTGGCAAAAAGGGCAGCGTTCCTTTTCTGACGCGACCAATGCGGCTGATCAGAATGGCTATACCTGCGCCGGGATTATCCTATCAAATAATACATTAGGATATTGGCTGCAAAATATCCTCAATTCTTTTTTGGGATGGTTCAATTTTGCGGAGGATGGGACACTTGATGTATATTTGCGTCCACTGTCCATTACCCCGAAAATTGTTGAAGAAGTGCAAGAATATAATGCCATACATTACGATATTCAAAAATCAATCGCAAATGTGTGTAATCGGCTTATTATTGATTATGCGTTATCATCAGCCGACGTGGACAGACGATTTAAAAATAATGCCCTGACTTCCTATTTCCGAACGGCTGATGAAGTGTCAGAAGGCCAAAGCGTAGGGATTTATGGGGATCGAAAATGGTCATTAGCTTTCGATTGGACACGCAACACAGCCACCGTTGACACAATTATAGCCGCGATTTTTGACTTTTATCGTTTTCCTGATTGGATACTCAACTATTCAGGCCAAGACACAAAATTTCTTATTTTAGATCTTTATGATCATATAGAGGGTTCTTTTTCTCTGCTACGGGATAATAACGGGGAAGTACAGGAGAACACTATTTTTGAATTACGCGGCCTTGAAATAAATCTTGATAATTTCCAGGCTCAATTACAATTATTAAGCCTCATCTCATTGTACGAAGTATTTTTCGAGTCAACCGGTTTGCTCTTCCTGACCAGCAATGAAGCAAAGATTAACGTAAGGAGAGAATTTTGAGCTATACCTCAGCACACACAGGCGCCGACATAGATCTGTCTGTCACGCAGTCTCAAAGTGGAACACTTAGCGATGGAACAGACTCAACAACCGCGTCTGAACTACGCACATTTTTAGATGACCCTCCTACTGGGATCATTGGTGAGGTACGGTATGGTTTTTGGAGTTCCTCCCCTGATCCTGATCGATGGATTTTATGCTATGGGAGCATAGGGAGTGCATCCAGTGGGGCTGATAATGCCGCGTCAAAATATGAAGCCCTTTTTACACATCTTTGGGATACATTGTCTGACACATACGCTCCTGTTTCGACAGGCAGGGGGGCGAGTGCTGCGGCTGATTTTGCTGCCAACAAAACTCTGACAATGCCTGATTCCAGAGGCCGATCTCCAATGGGAGCCGGTACCGGTGGCGGTCTAACCGCCCGAACATTAGGTGATACAATTGGAGAAGAAGACCACGCGAATGCAGAGGCCGAAAACGCGACACATGATCACGATTATACGACTGGATCGGGTGGAGGAACTGATATTAATACGACAAGCCCGACGGCAGCATGGGACACACTTACAACGACAACGTCAGGGAGCGGGTCTCCTCATAATACCGTGCAACCCTCTGTCATTGTCCAAGCCATCATACGTTATTAGGAGATCTTATGTTTTCAGAAAGAAACGGAAGAATCTACATAAAAAATAATGGAGACAAGTTTGAATGTCTGTCTGATGAATTTAAAGCATTCGAGCCGTCATATCAACCTATTTCGACCGGACAAATTCGATATTGGAACACCAGGAAACAATATTTAAGTATAAATAATAATCAAGGGATTGACCCATTTTATACGCCTCAGCGATACTTAGAATATCAGAATAAAATTGATTATTATGTGAGCCTTTATGCGGAGGCGCACCCGATAGCTCCGGAACCTCCGGCATTGCCTGAAATGTATCTTAATTTATTACTGTCAGGAGGCGATGAAAAAGATCCGGTAGGCTGTTCTGATGAGATAGCAATGGCGATAAGTGGAGATATTCGCGGCGAACCAGACTCACCAGGACTCCCAGTGTTAATTTCCTCCGATTGGCGGGTCACGATCCGCAAGGTAATTTCTACAATTAATCCTATAGCAATAGATTCGAGGGTTTTAAGCGTATCAATTGTAGACAATGATTTGACACTCTTTAGTTTTCTCCCGATTGGCTGGGAATCAGGGACATATCAGATCTCTGAAGAGGATTTTGAATTGATTCAAGGCGACGTCTTTGGACTTCAGGGTGATTATCGTATTCGTTTACTCAATTCTCCACTTTTTTTCGAAGTTCTATAGGAGGCTCTATGATTAATACACAAGGCTTGCCACTTGAACTTAGCGCATTACTTAGCAATGGTTTCGCAGAAATCAGTACGGCCAATAAATTTGGACGGGCGCCTGACGGGATGCAAACGACTGTTACCGACGTATGGGATAGAGCAGACGCAGTACCCACTCAACAAATATGGCTGCCTCCCACAACAGCCAGATTACACGCGATTGTCAGTACGAGTCTTGCCGATAGCGACACGGGAGGGGTCAACCCGCAAGGAGCGGGATGCCGAACTGTTGAGGTGTACGGTTTACAAACTTGGGCATCTTTGGAGACATCAGAGATCGTCACTCTGGATGGAACCACGCCAGTCAATACGATCAACTCTTATGTGATCATACATCGAGTTATTTGCAAGACATGGGGATCATCAGGCCCCAACGTAGGAATAATTACGATAACGGCTGATGTTGATGGGACTGTTACAGCCCAAATAAACGTAAGTAAAGGTCAAACACAGATGGCAGTATATGGGATAGGTTCCGTGACAACAGCTTACATGACGAACTATTACGCATCGTTGCATGATGCCAGAAACACCACTCAAAGTTCTTTTGTCGATATATGCTTACATATTAATCCATCCCCTGATATTGAGACAAATGTGTACATCACGAAGCATACACAAGGGGTATCAAGTTTTGGGTCAAGCTATCTCCCCCATCGCTTTTCCCCATATTTTGAAATTGTAGGCCCGGCAATAATTAAAATGCAAGGGACATCAAGTGATGCTGATAATGATCTATCATCGGGGTTTGATTTATACCTCTCCACAATAAAATAAAAATGAAAACAACCAGGGTCACGGATTACGCACAATTTTTACGGAGTAGTGGGGTTAAAATCCCTGATATTTGCCGAAAGCTTGGGGTATCCCAGGCTTGGGTATACCGCAAAACCAGCAACGTCAAAGAGCCTGCTGTGACAAAGAGAGATGTAATCCTACTTCTTGTGTCCATTATTTTTAAATTGGCGCAGAACGCCAATGCGCATATTGATGAAATCGAAACTTTCCAAGCATTCGTAAGCCCGATCTCAAAGATCGCATCGACAATTCGGAATTTGACCGAGGTTACGGAAACGACAGAGATATTAGATCGGGATGAGATTTTAGTACAAATGATTACAGAAGCCGCCCGATCTGAAACTCCTGAAGAAGTCCTCATTTGGCTTCAAGAAAAGTATGACAGAAACAAGGAGGCTCTGTAATGGGTTCACCACGTTAAAAAAATTTGACTCAAATGGATCAAAACCATGCTAAATTGGGGGAAACATGGACGCGAATAAAAAACAAGAGATACCAGCAGGAAACGGGCAAAAAGTCGTTGACATTGTGATCAATGATATAATACAGAGGGCAGAAGAAGGAAAAGAACATTACGGAATTTATTTGAGAACCATGAATGGGAAGGATGCACTCATTGAAGCCTATGAAGAAGCACTTGATCTTGTTATGTATTTACGCCAAGCAATTTTAGAAAGAGAAGAGGATCGAATCAGGGGGGAATGTGAAATACAAACTTGATGAAATTGTCGAAATTGTGACAGAAACACTTGAAGAGACGGCTAAAGATTTGCTTAATTTGGAAGACAGGCGACCTGCGATCCATCTCACTATCAAATCAATGTACGCTCTTTTGAAATGTATCGAGGCTGATGAAATTGAAGAAACTCTCATGGCGAGAGGATTTGAGAACACTCACCAGATCATTGCTGAGACAAGTTTTTGTAAATTACAGAAATAAGAAATAATGCCAACGAAGGAAATTAAAGATTTAAAACAGAGTTCGCTATCTATATTTCTTCCGCTCCTTAATGGCCCTTATGCGTTGCCAGTAATAATGGGAGGGATACTCTGGTTCTTGTCTGGAATGACAGATGATCAAACAAATAGATTGAAAGAGGTTCTCCCCCTATTGAACAGCACACCAGGGATTGCTCTTGCTATAGTTATTGTGGTGTCCTATTTAGGCAATATCTTCGTCTCTCCTATCAGAGAGATGACGAAGGCTCTAAGTAATATTAATCATGCCATAGAGGACATGAGAGGAGAGATCCACAATAAGATCGAAAGATTTGATAAAAAAATAGAAATGGCAGCCAAGCAACACAGAGATATTCAAGAAGAAATAGAAAAGCTTGCAAAATTCTACCCGGGACATTAACATGAAAGAAGGGAAATTGACCTATAGTAATGATCCTATCAGATATTACATGATTGATCTCGATAAAATTGAACTCATGACCCTGAAAAATAAAAGATCGGGCATTATTCAATACCGTCCGACTCGATGGCGGAAATTTCTTTGCGGAATTTTGACATGCGGGCATAGAATGGGATTCGTTCGGCTCCCGGAATCTGTCATAAAAAATTTTCTTGATTATAGAGTCGCGGCGACAGCCGTAGGCTCAACAAAAGTAAAAATTAACGGATTCACAGCAATGATTGAACCCTGGAACATTGGGAATGTTTTCAAATTTTGTATTGAATCCTTCCAATTCGGTACCTTTTGGCGTTTTTGGAGGTGGAGGTGGTAATTTAAAATCTCCCTCCGTCTGTTCTTTAAATCTTTCCTGGTCAGCGCATTGTTATCTATTCATTGATGTCTATTTGGTCAATATCTTCAACGATTTTCAATGCCCTTAATTCACCAGGGTCAAATTCATCTTTCTTGTCTTCAAAATACAAAAGAATTTCTTCTTCTGTCTCAGCTTTGAATTTATCTCTTTCTAATTCTACGGGTTGCCACACTTTTTCTTTATTTTTTTCGAAATAATCGTTATATGCTAACTGTTGCAATGTATAGTATGTACTCACGATTTTTTCTCCTGATAGATAACGCCCAGATTGAGCCGGTTTGAGGGGAAAACCGGAGTTTGACATGTCAACCAACGCCGCGCCCCTCAAAGTCGTTTCCATTCTGTTTTGTTGGCATTATTCGACATCATTTTCAACTGCGCCATTTGACGCATAGCGTTATGCGTCAGACGCCAAACACGCGCCTGTACGCTGTTCATAGTGGCAACCAAACCTCTGCTTCCTTCTCATAATCTCATCTCCTGGCTTCGCGCTTGCAGTCAGGCGCATTGTTAGACACCTTAGTTCATTTCCAGGTCAAACAGACTGATTTGCCGTCTGACCGGATCATAATTTGTAATCAAGATTTCCGCCCGTCTGTTCTTTAAATTACACCTTTCGCCTAATTCTGTGACGAATAAACCATGTTCTTCTGCCATGTCTATGACGAGAGGATTATTGAACTCCGACACGGCAAAACGAATGCCTGAACCTGTCAGGATAGAAAACAAATCCCGTGTATCATCTTCTGTGAAACCTTCTGCGTAATTATTCGACGTTCCAATATATGGCGGATCTGCATAAATAAAAGCTCTATTCAAATCGAGTTCATGCCTAAACGCTATTCTTTTTAAAATATCCCTGAAATCGTCATTTACAAACTGAACAAATGAAATCAAATCAAATGCGTCTTTAATTTTGTCGATCAGTATGCGCTTAGAATTATTTTGCCCTAAATTAAGAGTATCTGAACGCCCTAAAAAACTAAAATTTGACAAAAATAAAAAGCGTGTCGCTTTCCAAACACAATCATTCTCTTCTTGCTCTTTCCAGTATTGAAAGAGCTTGTCATGTACGGGCATCATACGGATTGCCTCTTCAAGTGCTTCCTTATGTTCCTTAAGCACCATGAACAAGTTAAACACATCTTCATCTTTGTCATTTGAAATGATGTACTTTGCCCGGTCAATCATCGCGAAGGTGACAGCCCCGCTTCCCATGAACATGTCAATAAACGTCGTAATGTTTTCCGGGAATAACGGCAGCAGTTTGGGTAACAGATTCGTTTTCTTTCCTAACCTTCTCAACATTTCGTACCATCCCGAACCGGCCTTTTGCGTCCGGTTGATGCC
>Ga0255048_10000671_pt1 | contig 25504 bp, 42 predicted proteins | sample JV7_2_2_MG_FD_183619 | JGI IMG/M metagenome (GOLD analysis project Ga0255048, IMG submission 183619) | Seawater microbial communities from Jervis Inlet, British Columbia, Canada - JV7_2_2 | ecosystem: Environmental > Aquatic > Marine > Inlet | place: Canada: British Columbia | collected 2016-10-06
GTTTCAAATAAGAAATTTCTTCTGTCTCCGAATAAATGTTGATATTTTGTACTCATAACCTTTCTCTTATAATTTGTTTTGCTAGATTATATCCATAATTAACATCTTCTAAATAGTTTTTAGTATCCTCCCCTATCAATTCTAACACTTGTTCTTTGGTGTAGACTCTTCCTCCATGTTTCTTCAAACTTTGTATTGTTGAAGATAGATGTTCTACTTCCTCCTTTGCTATTAGATGTTCATCTATGAAGGCTTTGATTTCCAACTGTTGTTTATCAGTTAAGAAAATAGGAAACTCCTCATCAAACTTCTTTTTTATATCTTTATTCATTATCTTCCGAATAGTTTATCTAGGAATGTTCTACTGTCAGATGCTAATACTATCTCTGGTTCTTTCTTCATTTCTTTCTTAATTCTTCTAAGCTCTGCAAGTTCTAGCTCAGTTACTCTCCTTGTTAATTTTTCTAGCTCTGTAACTCTCATTTGAGTTGCTTTCTTCTCTGCTTCTAATACTCCTATACGTTTAGTAAGTCTTAGTTCTAATTCGCCCATTTGTTGTTTTAAATCTTTCATAATAGTTATATTTTACCACGTTTTAACCTTTGTTTCTACTGTTTATCCCCCTAATTCTGCCTTAGCCTTCTTTGCACACTTCCTACATAACAGTCCTTCTTCTCTTACGAGCTTTCCGCATCCCGAACATCTTGGTAATGGTACTTCCCAACTCATGTTAGGTTTTTTCAATTCTGTCCTTAGCTATTTCAAAATACTTCTCATCTAGTTCTATTCCGATAAAATTTCTGTTGAGGTTTTTACATGCTACTCCTGTTGTTCCTGAACCCATTGTGTTATCTAGGACTGTTTCGTTTTCGTTAGTGTAAGTTTTTATTAGATACTCCATAAGCTCAATCGGTTTCTCTGTTGGATGTAACGATTTACTTGGATGAGGTTTCTGAAAAGTTATTATTGATTTAGGATGCTTCAAATTTCCTAGTTCCTTTGTGTTATCAACCTTTCCATATTTTCCATAATTATTATTTACATCTGTCTTCATAGAACCCTTAGAATGATTTTTTTCCCCTGCTTCTTTTTGAGGATTGTATATTGGTAACTTTTTATAAAATACACAAACATCTTCATGTACTCTTAATGGCATACGATTAGCATTTAAGAAGCCAGAAGTAAGTATTTTATTCCAAACCCAATTATATCTATGTATTTTCTCATTACTTAACATCAGCTTTGCTGTAAATTTATCTTGTGCAGTAAGAACAATAGCTCCATTATCTTTAATAACTCTTTCGTACTGCTGCCATAATGAATCTAAATCAATAATTGAATCCCACTTATTTTGTGTAGTTCCATAGGGTAAATCAGCAAGTATCATATCAACACTCCCATCTGGGATATTTTTCATTTCTTCTAAGCAATCTCCTTGTATTAAATTAATCATATTTAACTATTAATTTCTTCATTATCTGTTCAAAAAAGTACTGATGTTGGTATGCCCACGCTTCTTGTGACTCATTTGCATATTCTAACCCAATACTATCAAACAGAAACTGTGTCATATGATGTGTTTCGTGTACTAACAATCCTAAGTGAAATGAAGTCATATGAAATTCTTTCATCCAAAAAACAAGTTGCCCTCCTGCTAACTGAATAGTCCTTGCTTCTTGTATTCCATTTTCTTCGTTAAAATCAATGGCTTTTATTTCTTCTTCACATAAATCAAACCTTTTTTCTATATAATTTCTTAGTTGTTTTTTAGATACTCCTATACCCACTAACACATCAAAAGGATATGTTCCTGATTTTATAGTAAATATCTTTTTTATCGATTTTGTTTTCATATTTATTCTAATTACTATTCCACATACTACATCCTGCTTTACATATTGCCATTCTTAATGCTGTATCAGTGGAATGTGTGACTTCACAATTCCTCCTACAAATTCTCTTTGCTTCTGATGATGTCTGTGTTTGTGGATTTTCATTTGTCATGTTAATTGGTTTCTATTCTTTTACAGTTATCACATTGAAATAGTATAGTATTGCCAAAGTCATCTGGGTCATCATCTAAGTGCATGACATCTCTCATTGGTATATTACATTTTTCACAATCTTTCTTACTCATCTTTCTCTTCCTTATTATTGGATAGTTCATCAATTAGTTCTTGAGTTAATCTATTTTTTAATGCTCTTCGTTGAAGTGGTTTTTTTTCTCCTTCTGTTAATAGAATGCGGTGATATTCATGAAGTATATCTGGTAGTTTCCCCTCTATCAGCTCAATAGTTTGCTTGTCTTTGGCTTGTAGGGCTTCAACTATGAAGTTTGCGAGAGTATCTAAACACTTCTCAAATGAATCGTAGTCTTGAGAAGCATCGTTACACTCCCAATCCGACCCAGCTTGTAAATTGTATTCAATACAATCTAGTTTTTTTAGTTCCTCTACTATATCGTTATGTGATGTCATGTTAGTTATCTTCTAGTTATTCCAGGATTACCTCGTCCAAAAAACTTATCTTCATTTTTTTCTTCTTCGTATTCATCTTTATATTTATCTGTCATATATCTCCTTTAATTAACTATTAACTCCCATACTTCTCATATCTATCCCTTCTCTCTTGTTGCTTTGGTGTTCTTTGTTTACCTTCCTTTGGTCTTCCTAAACCACAATTAGGACAGAACAACCAACTCCAGAGCATTAACATCATTCCGCATTTACAACTCCACCTTTTCTCATGTGGTACTTGTTCGTATCCCATAATTAGAAATCAAACTCGCTCTGGTCATTAAGGGGTAAACAATATCCTAGTTCAATACATCTTGACCGACTCCCTGTTACAAAGATGCAAACTCCACACGCTGTACTGTCCACTGCACTTGCTGTTATTGATTCGTTATTCATATTTATAATTAAACACCACAAACAGAAAAGCTACTATGAGGAAAACCCCAGCTTGTAAGTGCTTGTCGGCTACTATATACATATTGGCTATAATCAGTGTTGCCCAGAACGGTATCATAAAATCTAATTTATTCATATTACCATTTTGCAAATAACACAATTAATAAAACGAGCATTGCTAGTGCGACTACATAGCCGTGCCCTGTTTTGGCTCTTCGTGGCTTGTACATTTCTACTTCTTCTGGGTCTAAGATTGGTCGCATGATTTTTCTTGTTTATATGCTGGGTCAACCCACCCTTTGGTATCTCCCCAGACAATTCTTGTTAATAATTTTTGTATATCCATATTATCTACTTATTTTCCCATAATGTGCGTGGCATTCTCCACAACTACAATTTTCTACATGTCCTCCAACTTCTCCTTCCTCTCCTTCATTTGGGCAACTTGGGTCATCACAATGACATTGATTTAACATATTACTTATTATCTTTAATAAACTGAATTAGCTGTTCCTCTGAACCAAAGTTTATTTTTTCTCCTGTTTGAACATAAGTTACACCTCCAACAAAATCTCTTTTATCTCCTGACTTTTCTCTTTGTTCATCGCTATAAGCATGAAGGACAAAAGTGGGTGTTATGTTATCGTTATTTATTATCATATTACTTTTCTGGTTGTGCGTTAATAATAGCTGTTGCTTCTGCTTCGTACCCGTTACGGATAAGAAGCTTAATCCCTTTTAAGTACGTCTTCTGGTCAATTTCTACGATTGCTTGGTCAATCATTTGTTTTGTTTCTTCTAGAAATATGTCTGTTTGTTTGTTACTCATGATTATTCTTCAATTAAATCTGCTGTGCCATATTATTTTTCGGTTACGTCATAAATGTTCCCTACAATAACCTCACAATCTCCCATTTCTTTATAATCACCCTCTGCATACTTGTTATCTGCTAGTTCTACTGCTTTTTCCTCGTTTTCTGCTGTTACATAAACGATAAATGTTTCTGACCGTATAAACTCTACTTGATAATCATTCATATTATTCTTCAATTAAGTCTGACGTAATAACCCCTCTATCTCCGTGATTAACCTTGTGCATTTCTATGCTGTCGTATAGCATTTCTTCTGCTTTCTTTCGTGCTTGTTCCTCTGTTTCTGCTGTTATAAAGTAATATCCTCCTGTTTCTTCCCATACTCCTATTTTATATTTTTTCATATTATCTATTTTCTCTTAGTGTTAGTTCACGTTCTACTTCTAACAGTTCGTGAAACTTGTTAATAAACTCTTCTCGCTTTCCTTTCTCTATAAAGTCCATAAGCTCCTCACGCATTGTTACAAGCTCGTCGTCTTCTTTGCTCCCATAATCTCCATAATGTATTACGCTCATAATTACTTTATTAAGCTACTAAATAAACTTCCTCTACATTTTTGTCATCGTCTGTTACTACTTCAACAAGACAATCTGTACCACCAAACCTAACTGTACGATAAGCAACAAACCTGTTTTTCTCTACACTATCCCATTTTAAGCTAGACAAACCATAAAACTTTCTCGCTTTTAGTTTTTTCGCCCTTTCTACAAGACTTTTTACACCTACTTTATCCATTGGTATATGTTGTGCCATATTAGTAATTTAATTTAATATATGCCACTAACTCGTCTAAATCTCTTTGACTATCCACATCAAGCTCGCTTTCTACAATGTCCTTAAACTCCTGACCTTTTACTGTGTACTCCTGAAAATGTTTTGTTAACCACCATAAGTGGTACATCAATTGTGCGTCTGGTTCCATATTACTTATTTAATTTCCATATCAAACGGATATACTGTTACTTCACTAGACATTGTTATATCCATTTCAACTTTCTTATAAATGTTATTTCCCTCCTCATCACTTGAAAATACTATGTCAAAATCATCAGGATATGGGATAAGCATTTTCTTTAATTCTTTTACTTTCATATTACTTATTTAATTTCTGATAATTCTATTCCGTCAATGTTTGGTGCATTGCGTCCATAATAAGACGCATTTTTCAAATTATTTGTTATATGTTGCATGGTTAGTAATATAATTTTTTACAAGCGTCTTTTGTTGTGTAGCTATAAGCACTTGCGAAGGCACTCCCTTTTTCTATTATTTCCCCGTGTTCTGCTAGTATTGTGTCAATGTCTTTCTTTTCTTTTTCTAGTTTTTCGGTACTTGTTGTAATACCTTTAATTCTTGCGTTTAATCCGTCTAGAATGTCCGTATATCCTTTCTCTTCATCAAAATATATGATTGTACTACTGTTTCCGTAATAGTCTGGTCGGTCATAACTGTGCGCTCCGTCTTTTACTTCCTCATGGGTATATATTCTTTCTTTGAAATAAAGTGTTAATCGTGGTGTATAGCTAAGGTCAAGACTTGCTTCTATGTCGTTGTGTTTCTTTATTGAGGTGATAAGTCTTTTATTGATAACTTTTAAATGTGATACTTCTTCAACTGCTGGTATAGTGTTCTCTATTGTTTTTAGTTCCTCTTTTAATTCTGCAAGTTTTTTGTCTATTGCCCGTGTTAATTCTTTTTGATGATTATCCATATTATTTAATTAAGTTATTAAAATTCTATAACTTCAATACCCATTGAACGTGCTAAGTCTGTCGCTTTAACTTCCTTTCCCTGTTCTAAGTCTTTTATAAGTTTGTTTTCTTTTGTCATATTATTTGTTATTTATAATTTATAATGTGTTACGACCAACTTCAATAAGTATATACTAAGGCTATGGCAAAGTCAATGGCAAAGTTAATGTATTGTGGATAAGTAAACTATTAGACACTATCGTTCATATAGTGTATACTTGTCGTATGGATAAAAATAAAATAGTAACAGAGTTTAGAAATGCAAGATTAAATGAAATATATGCAACTATTAGATATAGAAAGGCTAGGGCAAATGTAATACAGGTGTTTAATGGTGAAGATAGGTTAGTTGTTGATGACATTATTCTTGAAAGAAAAACAATGAATGTGAAAAAGAAAGTACAAGAAGAAAAAACTTTTCCTATTATTAAAATAAAAACAGGGGGTGAAGAGTTTGACAAAGCAAGGGATAGTTTATCCAAAAAATAAATTATCAGGAAATAAAGTAAAAAAATAACCGCAGAAATGCGGTTTTTTTGATTTAAGGGCTATGTTGTGCGTTGAACTATGCCACAGTAGCCACCTTACAAGAGAAGTATCACAGGTCTGCGATACTGATATTGTAAGGCTAGGTGTCAATACTGTCAAGCAGATTTATTGTTATAATTGAGATTTTCTAGGACGTCAACTTTACTAAAAAGGAACATATCCACTTCAATGGAACTTGACACAACAGCGCAATTGGTACTATTATTATAGTAATTAAAACCACTTATGTGTACAGGGAAGAAAACAAGCCACGAAGCTTAACACCTTCCTAATTGTTTGTGACATATATGGTAATTCTTAACAACTAATCATAAGTAATATGGCAAGACCAACAAAAAAAACTCCTGAAGTTATACGGAAAATAGAAGAGGTTGCAGCATTGGATGGAACGATAGCTGAAATGGCTCTATATGGCGGTGTACATCCTGATAGTATATATGCATGGATGGCAGAGGATAAGAAGTTTTCCGACAGGATACAGGAATTGAGAAATACGCCTGTACTTAAGGCTAGAAACACCGTTAATGAGAAGATGACAGAGAGTTATAGCAACGCTATGGACTATCTGAAACGGAAGAAGAAAAAGGAGTTTGGGGACAATTCTACGATAGAAGTAACAACGCCTAAGCCACTATTAGATGCCTTATACAATAACAACAGCGACAAAAAAGATACATCAGCTAAGTAAACGACTCTGGGTGATTCAGGGTGGTACTTCGGCAGGTAAAACCATTGGGACTATACAAGTCCTGATTGACATGGCACAGAGAGATAAAACTCCTACTCTGACGAGTATAACGTCAGAGTCTTATCCACACCTGAAAAGGGGTGCGATGAAAGACTTCCTTGACATTATGCAGACACAGGGGTATTACAATCCAGACGCATGGAATAAGACTGAGGCTACATATACCTTTGAAACAGGAAGTCGTATAGAGTTTTTCTCTCTGGACCAGCCACATAAAGTTAGAGGACCGAGAAGAGACAGGTTGTTTATGAACGAAGCGAATAACAATCCTTTTGAAACGTTTGAACAGTTAGAAGTCCGTACTAAAGACTTAATAATACTTGACTATAACCCGACAGCGCAATTCTGGGTACATGAGTACGTATTAGACAGAGACGATGTTGAGTTCATTATCCTCACATATAAGGATAACGAAGCATTGGACCCACAGATAGTGAGTACGATAGAGAAGAGGAAGAACAGACCAGAGTGGTGGAAGGTGTATGGTCAGGGAGAGCTGGGAGACGGACTGGAAGGAAGAATATATACGGATTGGGAGATTATAGACGAACTTCCCCACGAAGCAAGGCTGGAAAGGTATGGGGTAGACTTCGGATGGAATCCAGACCCAGCCGCAGTAGTGGCAATATACTACTGGAACGGAGGATATATTCTGGATGAGGTGTCGTACCAGTTAGAGATGAGTAACAGGGAGATGGCTAATATGCTGAAGAATATGGATAAAGCACTTGTTATAGCGGACTCTGCAGAGCCAAAGAGTATAGCGGAAGTCAGATTGTATGGGATTAACGTCTTACCATGTAAGAAGGGAGCAGACTCCATACGTCATGGAATTATGGGGGTACAGGACCAGAAAGTGTTTGTGACAAAGAGTTCAGTCAATCTCATTAAGGAATATAGGAATTATATGTGGGATGTAGATAAGAACGGGAAGCAATTAAACAAACCAGAAGGCGGAAAGGACCACCTTATGGACGCAGTCCGATATGCGATGAACTCACTTGTACCTGTGATAAGGAAGAAGGAGATGGTGATAAACTTACCAGACTTTATAAAGAACAGAAAGGCACAGAATAGAGGAAGATAGTTGTCCACAGGCACCGATTGACATAAACCATGATATACTTAACAAAAATCTATGACAGTAAAACAGCCTAAACAACCCAATTATAAAGTGAAGTGGAGCATAGGAAAGGAAGTTTATAATTCTTCTGGAAATACTCTTGAGGAAGCAATAAAGAAGATTAAACCTAAGAGCTACATGGGAGTAGGTTCCATTGAAGTTTCACGAGGTGAAAAGGTAAGCCGTATACCTTTTAAAATGGTACCTATTAAAACACAACGTCTATTTGAAAAACCACTAGAACAAGCATTATTCATAAAACGGCTTAAAACTCTTATATGATTGATGATTTAATTAGAGAAGGTAAAAGAGAAGGAAAGACTGAATTTACTTGGTCAGTTAAACAAATGGAGGAGTTAAAGTCTTTTGCTAAAGCAAACGGACTTAGTTTTAACAGCAATAAATTCATGGGAGTAACTCACAAACTTATATGAAACAAAACATACACGATTACATTGTGGAACAAGAGAATTCCTATCAGCAACCGATTGATATAAATGGTTGGCAATGGAATATGCCAGAACATGTTAAGACTTCTTTTTATTATAAACATGGAAGGTTGCTGGGAGGAAATGACGAGAACACACCTGTTAAGAACATAACAAAGCCGATTTTAAACCTACAATACAGGGCATTGGATATTGACGTGAAGGAGGTAAACATTTACGTAGATGACCCACAAGCATATCATCTGTCATTTTTAGTAAAGAAATACTATGAGGATGTATTTGCAGTAGATAACACTTTAGATACATTCTTTGACGAGATTAAGGAGTCAATGATTGACTATGGACTAGGTATTGCCAAGAAGATGAAGGGAGCAAAACCAGATGTTGTAGATTTACAGTCAATTGCTTTCTGTGACCAGACTAACGTAGAGAGTGGACCGATAGGAATTAAACATCATTATAATCCAGCAGAACTAAAAGACATGGAGAAGGTTGGTTGGGGTAACCCCTCAAATGGTGCAACAGCAACGATTGATGAAGTTATAGCAAAGTCAGAACCGAGTAAGGTAATTGATGAAGCGACTAACGTAGAGATTTCAACACCAGGAGCTTACATAGAAATCTATGAAGTTCACGGTGTTTTGCCTAAATCATTCATAACTGATGAGTACGATGACAATACTGATACTCAACACGTACAACAAATACAGATTGTAGCTTTCTATACAGATGAAAAGAGCCAACGACGTTCAATGATTCTGTACAGGAAAGAGGAAAAAGAGTCACCATTCATGTTCTTACTTAGAGATAAGATTTATAGTCGTGCTTGTGGTTGGGGAGGTGCAGAAGAACTATTTGAAGACCAGATTTGGACTAACTTAGATGTTATTCGTATGAATGACATGTTGGATAGTGCCAGTAAGACTATATTAAAATCAGTAGGTGCAGATTTGAAATCAAGATATCCAAATGGACTAAAGAACATGGATAACTTGCAGATTGTAGAGCTTAACGAAGGTGAAGACCTTGGACAAGTAGACACATTTCCTCGTAATATGCAGTTGTTCCAGCAGTCAGCCCAACAATGGGAGCAACACGCACAGACCATGGGTTCAGCTCAGGACCCACTATTAGGTAAAGAAGCACCATCTGGAACACCATTTAGGTCAGTAGTAACCCAGATAGAACAGGGTAAGGGAATTCATGAGTATAGAAAGGAAAAGTATGCACGATTTTTAGAGGACATACACCAACAATGGATTCTTCCTTATATTCAAGGAAAGATTACACAGGGAGCCACATTCCTTTCAGAGTTATCCACAGATGAAATGAAGTTCGTATCGGATGCTTTAGTTAAAAATAAGGCAAAGAGATTCGCTTTTGATAAGATGCTTAATGGTGAATTAGTTACAGATGAGGAGATAGAAGGTTACAAACAACTGGTTAGACAAGAGTTCGTTGATAAAGGAAACAAGAAGTTCATTGAAATCCTAAAGGATGAATTCAAGAAACGACCACTTAGGGTGAAGGTAGATATTGCGGGAGCTTCAAAAGACCTTTCATTACTTACAGACAAGATGACAAACATCTTCAGACAGATAATTGCAAATCCTCAAGGATTCCAACAGACTATGCAGATTCCAGGTATGGCAAAAACATTCAATACAATGTTAGAATCAAGTGGACTGTCACCAATTATGTATGCAGGATTGACAGAGTCAGTAGCACAAGCACCTCAACAACCTCAACAACCTCAGGCACAGCCTGAACAAGCACAAGCACAAGCATTAACAACTAACTTACAATAAAATGGCATTAGATTATTTATCAGAGATTGAGGTACAGAAAGTAGAGTTGTTTCTGGAGGACAATATAATGAGAGAAGCAGTTAAGAAGGTAATACTTAGTGGAGTATATTTTGACGGAACGATGGAAGCTGGGAAACCTCATGACCCACTAAAGAACTTTGTATTAGGCAAACTCTCACAACAGCAAGTAATGATGAACGATGATAGGCACATGGGTGCATTGGCTCGTTCCATGATTGATGCAGTTGGAATGATAGAAACAGGTTTTGGAGAGTTGGAGAAATGTAAACCAGTCAAGGTCGAAAATAAAGAGGTAGTAAACAAAGGTAAATAATATGGAAACTTATAGAAAAGTAATGACAGTTGGAATAGTTCTTTTGTTAGGTGTAGCAGGAGCAATGATGCTAACTGGGTCAACAAACTTAGGTTCTGCACCATCAGGACTAGCATCAACAGTAGCTACTTCATCTTCATTGTCAGTTACAGCAACAGGAGTAACAACAGTTATTCCAGCAAGTGCTAACTGTGCTTCAAGGATACTATCTCCACAGGGAGGTGTTCTTAAGGTAACAATAGGAGGTGGTACACCATCTGCAACAAAAGGTATGGAGGTAGCAGCAAGTTCAACAGCAGTATTTGATGGAGCATTGTATGGTTGTGGAGATGTAAAAATCTACAGTTATGCAACACAACAAGTAACGGCAACAGAAACAAGGTAATTATTAAATAACCAATAGAATTATGTCACTACGAGATATTAAGATGACGAGCCTAGCGGATAAGCTTTACGGAGGTTCGCAGAGAGAGGAGAAGAAGGAAAAGAAGGCTGCAAAAACAGAAGGGAGTTTACTAAAGAGGTCGAAGAAGAATTAATAACCAATAATATAAAATTATGACTAAGGACAATTTAATTACAGGAGCAGTTATCGTAGCACTATTACTTTCAGGGTTATCTTTCTTCGGTGGAGATATGGGACCAAGAGGACCGAAGGGAGATGACGGAAGAGTAGGAGCAAGTGTAGGACCAGACCATACTAATACACAAAACTTCTTCGCTAACTTTACAATCGGTGGAGATGCAAGTTCAAGGTATGCAACAACATCAACAGCAACAACATACGTTCTTACAGCAACAGAACTTCGTAAGAAGAACTCATTGATTACATGGAACAATGGACGACCAACACTTACACTTACTACAATGGCATCAACATCAGCACCATTCAGTGGTATGAAAGTTGGCGAAATGTTTACACAGACATTCTACAACTCATCAACAACTGCTAACGCAATTACATTTGCAGCAGGAACAGGAGTTGACCTACAGGAAATGGAAGGAGGAACAGTTGTATCTAACCTATTGGAAGGAGCAACACTTACTTTCATCAAGAAAGCAAACACAGACATCATGATGCTCGTAGCACCATGGCAAGTGGCTGACTAGTTAAAGTATGAGTTATCATTCTCGTTAAAAAATGCTCAAGGTTCTACTTTATCCTTAAAAAGTATTAATAGTTATCATAAATCTATGGATGAAATTCAACAAAATGATTTGCAAGATGTTCAACTTGAAGAAAACGAACTAGGTGAAGGCGAGGCTGCAGAAGAAGTTGTAGCCGACACATCAGAAGTTGATACTCTGAGAGCAGAGTTAGCAGCCAAAGATGAACAAATTGCGAATCTTTCAAGACAAAAGAGGGAAGCAAAGAAAGCAAATAAGCCAGAGCCTAAATTACAAAAAGAAGAAACAAAACAGTCAGAAGGACTAGACTATGGGCAAAAAGCTTACTTGAAGGGCGAAGGTATAGAGTCAGCAGAGTTTGATTTTGTACACGACCAAATGCAAGAAAGTGGAATGGAAATGGACACTTTGCTAGAGAACGGGTACTTCAAATCAGAGTTACAGGACAGAAGGGACAAAGCAGCCAACGAAGCAGCTACCCCATCAGGGACTAGAGGAGCTAAGAAGGCAGCGGGAACAGAAGTAGAACACTGGATAAATAGAGGTGAACTACCTGAAAATACCCCTGAAAACACTGAACTTAGACGAGAAGTTGTTCGCCGACGAACTACTATTGAAAAAAACAAAGAGAAGTTCGCATCGCAAGGTATCGTTGACACAGCCCAAGGAGCATAGACCTAATGACTGATTATTAAGATTTAATCAGTATTAATATGGCAAACACATTTAATACAGGAGTTCATAAAGAAGATTGGCTTACAACTCTTCAAGAACGACTGGATAAGCCAACAAACTGGAAGGAAGTATGTGATGTTATCTACTCAGATAACTACATCATCAATGCTCCTTACATGTCTACTGAGTTCACAGCACAAACTGGAACTCGTGGAACAGCGTACGGTTTCTCTGATTTTGCTCTTACTAACGACACAATTACAGTTAACAACAAGAGAATGGTACCAGTGTTCGTAGACCGAGCAGATATGGCACAAATTACTTATGTTAATCAGATGGAATTGGCTGGTCGTCAGGCAGACATAATCAACGAAACAGTAGAAGCTGCAGTTCTTGCAGACCACGCTACATGGACAGATGTTGGAGATGTTTCTGGAGTAGTTACTTCAGGAAACACTACACAATTTACAGTATCAGCAACTAATATCGATGACATCGTACGAGGTGTACGAAGAATCGTGAACGTAGCAAATGGTACAGACCTTATGAATAGAAATGGTCTATTCTTCGTTTGGAGACCAGCAGACTTTGAAGCACTTGAGCAATTTGCACAAGCTAACGGTTTCAACCTAGCTGACTCAGCACTTAAGACAGGTATTGACTTCGGTTACCACCTATTAGGAGCTGACCATTACGTTTCTAACTCACACACAGCAAACCACGTGTTCGCTGGAGTTAAAAAGGTTTACCAAGTAGGTATTCTAAAGACTACTTACGGACAAATCGTAGTAACTGCTGACCCAGCACAACAGTCTGGAACAGGTATTATTTCACGACTTGACTATGGTCTAAACGCACCAGCAGGATTGACTTCAATTCTGTACGATATAAACGTAGTTTAGTTTATATACTCTGCTCTTTACGGAGAGTGGGGATATGGAAATTAAAATCGCAATCGGATTGCCAACAAACAGAGGAGTTAAAACTCTTACTGCACAATCTCTAATGGAGATGGTAGCTGGTTCAGACTTAGATTTTCACATAATTGTATCAACCAAAGGATATAACACAGCAGAAAACAGAAACTATATTACAGCACAAGCAATAAAAGCAGATTGTACTCACTTATTGCTACTTGATGACGACATGGTTTACGAGAAAGGTCTTATTGAGAGGTTGGTTGCCCACGATAAAGACATCGTAGGTGCAACTTATCACGTAAGACGACTGACAGAAGAAGGTATAAACGGCAACGTAATTGAGTATTTTGACGAAGAAAACGACATGAAACTACTGGAAGGTAACGATTTATTCAAGTGCAAAGCACTAGGAGGAGGTCTTCTGTTGCTAGATTTGAAGGCAGTAATGAGAGTAGAACAACCATACTTCTGGTATAAGGTACTGAAAGTAGGAATGGTTGAGATGAGCAACGACTGGTGGTTCTGTGAGAAAGCGAGAGAGGCAGGGCTAGACGTATGGTGTGACCCATCAATACATCTTAAACATATAGGAGAATATGAATATTAAAGTCACAGTAGGTATCGCATGTAACAGGGTAGTTAAACCAAAGACTATGGCTTGTTTGCTTGAGATGATAGTAAATGGAGGTTATGACTTCCACATTGTTATTGCAGAGCATGGTTACACGATTGCAGAGAACAGACTTTATTGTGCTGCACAGGCAGTCCAGAATAAAAGCGATTACTTACTGTACATTGACGATGACATGACATTTCCACCAGAAACACTTGAACAACTTTTGAGTAATAAAAAAGAAATAGTCGGTGTAGTAGCAAGTCCACGAATGATTACAGACAATACAACAGTTGCACTACTAGACGGCAAGGTTTTGAAGAAAGAAGATATACCAAAAGAACTATTTGAAGTAAGTCACGTAGGAACAGGAGTAATGCTTATAGATACAAAGGTATTTGAAAAGATAGAGCAACCATACTTCCAGTTCACAACTTACCCAAATGGTATGACGTTAGATGGGGAAGATGCTTGGTTCTGTAAACAAGCGAGAAAGGCAGGACTTAACATTTATTGCGACCCAACATTATCAATCGGTCATTTAGGCGACTACTTATATTAAATTATTATGGCAGTATTTAGCGACACAACGGGAACAAAAGACGGACTAGTACAAAGATTTGAGTTCTGGACTAGAATGAAAGATGGAGCTGTAACAGGAACACTCCTTAAACAGGTAACATCAAGAATTAACGTAGCGTATGAAAGAATCATGCCTATCTTGCTGTCTAATAGTGATTACATTAGATGGGATGATAAAGGACATGGAGATAGACCTATTGGAACATTTGATATTGTTTCAGGTCAGTCAGACTACACAATAGCTGTTGATGAAAACAGTTTAGAAATTTTAAACATTACAGCCGTAAGGATTCTTACAAGTGCTACAGCAACAGAATATGAAGATTTAAATAGATTTAAGTTAGATGACTCAAGAGTTCTTGATGCTATGAGTCCTAACCCTAGCAGTGCAGGAATACCAGATGGTTATGTAGAGAATGGAAACAGCATATTCTTTACACCAGAACCTAACTACAGCGTAACAGATGGAGTTAAGATATTCTTCCAAAGAGAACATGACAGATTTGCAAGTACTGACACAACAAAGACATCAGGTATACCTAAGATATTTGATGAACTACTTGTATTACACGCAGCAAAGGATTGGACAGCAGTGAATAGAACAAACGATGCTTCTCTTAGAAATGAAATACGTTTGCAGATAGAAGAGTTGGAGAGGAACTTAAAAAACTTCATAGACATGAGAAATCCAACTGATATAAAAATGACAATGGGTTCAGTTAATCACCGTTAATAATTAATAATAATATGGATAAAAAAGAAATAACATTAAAGGGATTCGCAAGGCTAAGATGCCTAAAAGCAGATGGTTCACTTAAATGGGACACAGGCTTAATGCAGAACACAATCACAAACGCAGGACTAGGAATAGTCAGTGGTTTGATTGGTAACACAGGTTCAGAAGTAGCATTTAACTACCTAGCTGTTGGAACTTCCAGCACAGCAGAATCAGCAGCACATACAGCACTACAAGCTGAGATAACAGACTCAGGTCTTGCCAGAGCTTCAGGAACAATGTCACAAGTAACAACAACACAGACAGATGACACACTCCAGGCTTATAAAGAATGGACAGTAACAGGAACAAAGGCAATTGAAGAAGTTGGTCTATTTAATGACGCTTCAGCAGGAACAATGTTAGGAAGAAAGCTAACAACAACAAAGTCAGTAGTAAACGGAGAAAAACTCCAAGCAACGTACCAAATAGTAATTAGTTAATATATGGCAGTAGCATTTGACGCAGCAACAGACGGAGGAGCATCAGGAACAACAACCAAGACTTTTTCGCATACCTGTACAGGTGCTAGTCGTATTCTTATTGTATACGCACAGATAACAGGGTCTTGTAGTGGTGTTACATATAATGCTGTTGCTATGACAAAGATAGGAAGTGAAGTTCTTGACGGAACTTACGGATGGTATGCATCTTTTTGGTATTTAGTAGCTCCAGCGACAGGTGCTAACGATGTGGTTATAACTGGTCCAGGTGCTTCAACAGTTGATGGCATTTGTGCATCTTACACAGGAGTAGACCAAGTTACACCAGTTGATGTAGATGCTGAAAAGATGGATGTCTTTGGAGGAGGAGATTATGCAGCTACCATTTCAGTAACAACAACTAATGCTAATACAATGGGTGTTTACTTTTGTGAGAACGCAACATCTACAATTACAGGATTTGGTACTGGTCAAACAGAAAGACTAAGAGGTATAGGTTCAAGACAAAGTTACATGGGTATTTCAGATGAATTATTTGTTTCAGCAGCTTCAAACGCAGCTTCCTTTACAGGTAGTGACGGAAACCACAAAGCTAACTTATTAGTTGCTCTTAACGAAGTTCAACCTATTACCTTCTCAGTATCAAGTACACTAGGACTAACCAGCACATTTGATTCAGCTTGGGTATTACAATACTTCTCTGTTTCATCTGCACTAGGACTAGCAAGTACACTTTCAAGTGCGATTAGAGTAGCAGTATCATCAGTATCATCAGCACTAGGACTAACAAGTCTTCTTAATAGATTCAAAGGGACTTTTCAAAATATAACAAACCAAACAAAGAACTCAGATACAATTACTAATAAGACTATAGGGTCTGTATCAGCTATGAACAACGACACAAAGAACTCAACAACAATAACTAACGAAGATATATAATATGCCAACAGTAGCAATAAATAAATGGAGTGATGGAATGGTAAATGACCCACGTAATACACGTGAAGGAGTTTGTCGTTTCTCTCAAGGTTTTGACGCCTTAACGAATCCACATAAACTAACACCTTATAGAAGTTCTATTGATGGAGATACTTCTTCTACAACCAGTAAGAAAGCCAATTTTGCTATGGCACTAGACGGAAGTGGAAACTACAATGTATACGGATTAGGTGTTGTGAGTGGGTCAGGTAAAGCAGAAGTTCTATCTAAAGCAATAACAGACAATTCAACAAACGACCTAAGTGACGGTACTTGGGCAGCACCAAGTAATAATGCTTCTTCAACTGGAACTTCCAGTATGGATTTGTTTACTTATTACGCAAAAACAGGACTTATCTACGGAGCTAGAGGAGGTAACTTAATATGGGCTTTCAGTCCAACAGGTACTGCTTGGGATGATGATGTGGAATCAGCAGGAGGTGAAGACCTTAATGGATGGACTTACACAAACATTGCAGAAGGACTTGTTCATTCTAAGGACGATATTCTTTACGTTCCTTACGACAATAAGATAATGTCCAACAATAATGGAACTTGGGTACAGGGAGTAATTACTATCCCTTCACACTTCAAGATTACTTCAATAGCTGAATACGGAAACTTCATAGCGATAGCAGCAGCACCTCTTTCAGGATTTGGGAAAGCAGTTGTTTATCTTTGGAATAGAGATGACTCACTTACAACTCTTTCAGAGAGTATTCAATGGGGAGATGGACAGCTAAAGATAATCGCTGAGGTAGATGGACAACTTGTTGGAGCTTCAATAGGAACAACAAGGTTTGAACCGAGAATAACATTTAGATACTTAATTGGTAACAGAGCTAGAAAGTTCTTAGAGATAACATCAGATGATGCTGGACTGGAAGAACTAAATAGTGGAAAGCAAATAACTGACAACAGACTTTACTTTATGATGGGTGTTACGCTAGATGGAACAATACGGCAGGGAGTATGGAGTATCGGGTGGGATGATGACGCAGCAACCTTTACTCTCCAAATGGAAAATACGTGTGAGAATGATACAGCCATTAGTGCTTCAAGCGTAGCTTTACTAGCATTTATGAAAGTAGGAAGTTACACATTCCAAGCATATAAAGACGTAACACCTAACAACGCAGTTTCACTTACAAGCAGTTCAGCAACTTATTCTTCAACAGCTAGGAGAGATACAACTATCAATCCGAATATGACAGAAGCAGACAGAAGTAAGGAAAAACAACTTAAATCAATCTCAATTAACGCTTCAGCAGCTAATGTTCAGGTATACTATAGGGTAGATGCAGGAAGTTGGGTAAGTATTATTACCACTCCAGCATCTGGAGTTACAGAAGCAGTTATTGATTCAAATGGAGACCAGTTCGCTTCAGGAAGAGAATACGAATTTAAGATAGAAAGCATAACTTCAGGTGGAGAGGTTATAGAGCTTAAATATAGTTACGACTTACAAGATTCACAAATTTAATATGACACCAGAAGAACAAGAAAGATTAAAAAAGATAGAGAAGACACTAGAATTACTAGTGAAATCTGACCGATATACTTTCCAGAGGGACTTAGAGTTCTTTGACGGAAGAGGTATTCAGTTCGCTACAGCTACTGGTGGCTATATAGGAAGAGAAGCAGACCAGAAGATAGGGTTCTGGGGGAAGACACCAATCATTCAACCCACAGCACCAGCACTTCCGTCAGGAGGTTCGGTGATAGACACACAGGCAAGGGCATGGATTACAAATGCACATAACCAGCACACCAACTTAGGGCTTTGGTTCGTTTAATAGAATAAAATTATTATTATGGCAGTAGATTTACAAAACTTCACAAAGGAACAAGAACAACTCTTCAACAGAGCGAACGCTTTGGGTACAGGTGTTGATACGGTCAACTCGCAGATATTTCAGGAGAACACGATTGACCTTGAGAGTTCACCTACTGTGAATGTTGGGTCTACGCCGCCACTTACTGAAGACACCCTAACTGGTGAACAAGAAAAAGCTCAGGAGGAGGACACGAGAATCCAAGACCTGACCAATCAACTACTTGGTGAAAGTGAGTTTACAACTGGACAAGAAACCGAACAGGATATTTCAGGGAAAGAAGCTCTGACAACAAGCCTAAGAAATCAAATGAAAGCACTTGGTTTAGAGTCAGAAGACTTAGGACTACAAGTTGGTGAAGCAGCACAAGCTGTTCAAGAGAATGTAGCAGGACGAGGTGTTACCGCAGGAGGAGCAGCACCACTTACAGCTTCAGCTCAAAGAAAAGTAAATCTTAAACGAGCAGGAGTTCGTTCACAAATGTTAATAGTACAAGGACAGTTATATGCAGCAGAAGGAGACTTAGCATCAGCACAGAAAGCAGTTGATGACGCAGTATCTCAGAAGTATGACCCTATTAAAGAAGAGCTAGAAATTAAACTAGCTAACTACGACAGAATTATTAACTCACCGAAAGCCAATTTAGAAGAAAAGAATCAAGCTAGAAAACTGGCGGAATTAGACAGAATAAGATTAGAAAAGATAGGAGAGACAGCAAACTTAGATACAGCAGTTAAAAACGTAGGAATAGAAGCAGCATCTCTAGGTGCAGACGCAGTATTACTTAAAGCAATAGATAACGCAGTAGATGAAGATGGAAACCCTGACCCAATAGAAGCAGAGAGACTTCTTGCAGAATCAGGACTTGTTTCACAGAAAGGAGACTTTACTACGAGTCAAACACAGAAATTAGAACAAGCAGGTTTACTTAACTCTTCTAGGCAAGAACAACTAGACTTCCTATATGGTGGTGGGGGTTCTTCAACAAAATTAAATGAACGGGTTAAGGGAATGTTTGCACAAGATTTTGCCAACCAAATTATTTTTGAGTTTAACAATGAAGAATTAACAGAGTTTATAAGAGACTTCCAAGCAGTCCAAGATGAATTACAAATAAACCTAGAGCCAAAAGAGTTCTTAAAAGAATGGAAGAAGGAGGTAGGAATAAGTGGTTCTAGTTCAAAAAAAACAACAGAAAGGAAAATAGGAATTGAGAAGAAAGACGAAGATTAACATAAAATATGAGTTTTTTAGGAGATGCAATAAAAAAAGTAAGAGGAGAAACTTCAACATCTGTTAGAGCAGAACCTTTACGAGAGTCTATTAGACGTGCTAGAGGAGGAAGAACTCAGGTTATAACGAAAACACCTGAGAAGACTGGTATTGCTGGTCTTGCTGGATTTTTTGATAAAGCACCAGAACCACTAAAAAAGATTGGTTCTTTTTTGAAGGAAGGAGCATTTGGTAGAGGACAAGAAGTAGATTTATCTGGAAGATTACATTTTGGTGATGGAGCTTTAACATTTCTAAGACCATTTGGTTTAGGTAAAACAAAAGAAGAAAAAGTTTCAGACAGAATTGATTTAACAAGACCTTTAGTTGAGAAAGGAATAATAACACAAGAAAGAGCAGATGAAATTGCTAGAAGTGTTTTAGAACCGACAGCTCCACGTGAAAGGATTGAAGCTGGAAAACCAATAGTAAAAGAGAAGTTTGCTCTAACAGATGTTGAGAAGAGAGCATTAAGACCAGTGCGTATTGAAGAAACTTTGGACAAAGTATTCGGAGCTATAGACCTTGTTTCTTTGGGAACACTTAAACCTATTACAAGAGGAGCAGCAGAAAGAATAGCTAAGAGTAAAGTTACAAATGACATAATAGATATTCTTGCAAAGGAATTACCAGAACTGAAAGAAGAAGCTAGAAGTGTTTTTAGTAAAATTTTAGTAAATATAGACGAAACTGATGATGTTCAAACAGTCCTTAATAGGACAGAGTTAATTTTAAAAGAAGCTAAAAATGCTGGAGCAGTTAAGAACAAGTCACTATCACTAGGAGATGCAATAAAGAAAGCGAGAAGTGAAGCAGGTAGTAAGCCAGTCTCTTTAAAAACAGCTATCAGAACAGCAGGAACTCAAGTAGAACCAACTGTAACTGCAAAAGTAGCAGATGATTTAGTAAAAGCAGCAGACGGGTTACCAGTTACAAAGACTGGGAATAACTTTGAAGAAGTTCTAAAGAAAACTAAAACAGGTGGAACAAAACCTTCTACCGTAACACGAACCCTAGTAGAAGAAGCTAAGAATTTTAATACTGTTGAGGAGTTTGTTAAGAAGCAGATTCCAGAGGTAGACGATTTTGTAAAAGTAAGAAATTGGATAGCAAAAGAAGAAAAATTAGTAACAACAAAAACTGGAAAATCAGTAGTTGGAAGAGAACCTCTTAAAGAGGTATCACTTAAAATCCAAAAAGGAGATGTGCCAGATGATATTTTGGAAGCTATGAGAGAAACTCTACCTAGACAAACACTTGATAGAGAAACAGGAGAGATTTTCAAGTTTGGAGATTCTGAATATCCAAGAACAGGGACATTGTTAGATTTCCAACAAAGTTTTGATGATGTGATGCAAAAAAATGCTCAACTAACAGACATCTTCAATCAAGCTAAGAAGGCAGGCGTAAAACCTCAAACTCAAACTAAAACTGTTGCGGAAGCTTCTGCTGAGGAAGGATTCGTAGCAAAGAAAACTGTAGCAGAGGGTGTAGAGGTAGAAGCTTTGTCTGGAACAGCATCATTTGATAAGAAGACCGCAGAAAACTTTAGACATAATCCAAGCAAAACTCCTCCCTATGTTGCTATGAGGATAAACGATAATGGAGCTAAAGTTCCTGCTATAAGAGAGAGTGGTGTCTTTGCACCAAAGGACTTTGAAACATTTAACTTTACAGACTTAAAAGGAATACTTGGTAAATACGGAATAAACATAAAAATTGGAGAGAGAAAGTTAAACCTGTCAGAACAAAGTTTTAACCTTAGAGATGCTTCTCTTTCATTTGATAATGTAACAGGACCACAAGCAGCAAAAGAAAAGAACTGGGGTCCGATGGTAGAACAACAGTATGAAACCAGAGGAGCTGAAGCAGAAGGATTAGCATATGCAACAAAGAAAGGAGGACATGTAAAAACTCTAGCAGATGAAGCTGGGGTTAAAATAACTGATGAAACAGGAGAGGAACTTCTAAAAGCTTTAGAAGGGGAAGGTACTCCTAAGATGTTGAAACTAGCTGGGAAGATTAGAGATGAAATATTGAATCCTGTAAGAGAAGATGCCAATGTAGTTCGGAAAGCTCTTGGGAAGAAGGAGATAGGGTTTGTTGAAGATTATGCTCCACGCTTAAAAGCGGTGCACTTTTGGAGAGACCTACTAACATCACAGAAGACAGATATTGATGGAAACTTTGACTTTATAACACCAAACGCAAAAAGAAACCCACATGCTATCCCAAGACAGGGAGGGCTTGTTGATAGAGAGAAAAACGCTTGGAAGTTGATTAGTTCTTATGTTGAGAGTATGTCCAATGATATTTTTATTGCTCCACAGATTGAAAAACTGAAAGCGATTGATTCAGTTATTGCTCGGAAAAATCCAAAGATGTCTAAGTTTTTAAATACATTTATAAGAGAGAACTTAATAGGAAAATCAGCAGGAATTGATAACATGCTTGGAATCAGAGCTGGAACCAAGAGAAGAGCAGTTTTAAATAAAATCGTAATGGCGAGAAACGTAGGGGTTCTTTCAGGAAACTTAGTGTTCGTAACAGTTGTGCAACCTGCTTCAACTCTAGGAATGACAATGCCGAGAGCTGGAGGTGTTACAAGAGGATTCCAAAACATGCTTGGAGGGATGCTAGACTTTGCAACAAATAAAGAACTCAAGAAACAGATAAAAGAACTTCCTGTATTTGTATCTAAAACACAAGGAGCAAGTATTGGAATGACTGGGGCTGGAGATGTAGACAGAATGGCAAACAAGATTCAACGAGGAAAGATTGAAAAGTTTAGTGATTTCGTATCACAAGTAACAGATGCTATGGAATACTGGCTAACTGGTTCTGCAATAGGAGCAGGATATAGAGAAGCCAAAGCTCTTGGATTAAAAGGTAAAAATGCAGACATATTTGCTGATTGGATGGGAGGTGCTACTCAATCAGAATATAACAAACTCGGAAGACCTTTGATGTTGAATGACTTAACTACAAGAACACTATTTCCATTTTCTACATTTACTTTTGAACTGTACAGATTTGTAAAAACACTTGCAGGTAAACAAGGTGGTATGCCGTTAGAGAAGTCTCAAAGAGTAAGCCAAGCAATAATGTTAGTTACAGGAATTTGGATGTATAACCAATACTCAGAAAAGGCAACAGGTAGAACTCTGACTTCATGGGGAGCTGCGATACCTCTAGTTGGTAACGCAGTTGAAGGACAGGTAGATAAGGTTGTGAACTCAATGGGATTTGAAACAAAAGACAAAGGAAGTGGACGTGCTCCAGTAGCTCCAGCAGAAGATTTGATAAACTTTTATGAAGGTTTGGACCATTTTGTAAATGATAATAATATACATCCACTAAGAAAAGAACTACTGAAATGGAGTATGGGATTCGCTGGTATTGCAGGTGCAGCAACAGCAAACAGATTTATAGATGGAATGATTGCAAATACACAAGGATTCCAGAAGACTAAGGGAGGAGATTTTGCTTTCCTAGTTGAAGGAACAGATAAGATAATTGCTCCGATGATGGGTCCATATAGTACAAGTGCTGGTAAAGCATATATAGATGAGATAACCGAATCAAACAACAAAAAAGCATCAATGATGCCTGTATATAAAGAAGCTAATAAGTTAAGAGACCAAGGGTACGAAGAGGAAGCACAATCTATTGTAGATGGCTTAACTGATAACGAGTATTATGCATACAATTTGATTACCCAGGAGGAAGAAGCAAAAAGAATAATGTTTTTGAAAAGCGATGTGTTCCCTATCTATAAGGAAGCAGAGAAATTCGTTAATGCAGGGCAGGAAAGTAAGGCACAAGAGTTAGTTGATGGCTTAACTGATGACGAGTATAAGGCATATAATCAAATTCTAGATGATGTGAAACGTAGAGAAGATGCTAAAAATGGAAAGAAACCTAAATACTTTAGAGCAGAAGACCAAGAAAACTCAGTATATGTTATTGAAGGAGATATTATAAAAACAATAGGAGTTTATGCAGATGCAATAAAAGTGAGTCCGATAGAAGCATTTAAGTTAATCTTTAAGGGAGAAAAACTAAGAAGATTAGATAATGGAACAATCATTGTAAAGAGAATAGTATCAGTTGACCTTGATTTTGACGATACAAGAAATAGTGAACAGATAAGGAAGCAGTTAGCGAAAGGAAGGGATTTGGATGAACTACGACTAGACCATACAGTTTCACTTCAATTAGGAGGGAACAACTCTGATGAAAATTTACAACTTATACCTATAGGTATATGGCGAACTTATACACCTATAGAGAATCACTTAGGTGAGCTATTAAGAAATGGTAAAATAAAAGGAGACGAAGCACAACGCTTAATTACCGAGTTTAAAGAGGGTAGAACAACAGCAGTAGAAATTTTAGAAATGAAATAATAATATGGAAAATAACGATATATTTGAAGAAATCACAGAGTTAATTACGACAAGTTAATAGCATTAATAGCATGATATAATACATACAATATGCCAACTAATTTACAAAAAAAACAAAATCTACTTGATACCGAAAAGGTAGACAAAAAAGTAGAACAAGACCCTAAGTTAAGGAGCCTTCGTCGTGTAGAGGATATTCTGAATCTTGTAACTGAATCTTTAACTAGAGATGAGTTTGTTGCTTCATTTGAAAAGGTAGTTAATTTTGTAAAGAAGATAAAGGAAGCCAATGATAGAGCCATTTTAAACCTAGAGAATGATATTCAAACAAAACTAGCTGACAGTGCGTTTGCATTGCGTGAAGACCATAAAGAGATTTTTGATGATACAAAAGCTTTAATTAAAGAAGAAGCAGATAAGGCATTTGAAGAACAATCAAGTTCACTTAATTTCATAAGAGACAAAATACGAAGTATAAAAGATGGTAAAGATGGTGAAGATGGTAAAGACGCTGATGAAGATTCAATAGTAGAGAAACTAAAAGTACTTATACCAGAACAGTATCAATTACCACAAGACCTTATTGACCAAATAGAAGCATTAGAAAAAGACCACGATGCATTTAAGAAAGAACTAGAAGGACTAAGAAAGAGAGGTAAGTTAGGTGGAGGAGGAACATCAGACGCTTCAGTTAAGTTCTCACTTGGAAGAGTGATACAGAAAGAAACACCAAGTGGATTGATAAACAGTTCAAACAAAATTTACACAACAAAAGGAACTATCAACTCAGTCCTATCACTGGTGATAAACGGACAGAACATCACCGACGACGAATATACAGTCACAGGTAAAGGGTTCACAATGACCAACGCCTTAGACGAATCATTATCAGGTACAAGTTACAGAATTTGCTATGTTTAACACAATAATAACAGGACTAATAGGACTATCTCTCGTAATGGGATTTATAAGTGTGCATGACATAAGACAGGATAATCTTGCAGAAGAAAGTCTTGGTCTTGCTATATCTCTTCCATATCAAGGAGGTACAGGAACTTCAACAAAACCATCAGCAGACCAGATTCTAATTGGTGGAGACACAGCAAACAAATACGATGTTAAAACTCTTACAGCTGGAACTAACATAACAATCGCCACATCAAGTGGAGCAATAACTATCTCAGGTACAGGAGGCGGTGGAGGTGGAGGTGGAACAGGAACAGTAGGAACATCAACATCAGAAACAGCAGGAGGTGTACCATATTGGACATCAACTTCTGGAACACCAGCTCTTTTAGGAGAAGTAGCTAGTACATCAATCGCAGCA
>Ga0255048_10000672_pt1 | contig 25492 bp, 40 predicted proteins | sample JV7_2_2_MG_FD_183619 | JGI IMG/M metagenome (GOLD analysis project Ga0255048, IMG submission 183619) | Seawater microbial communities from Jervis Inlet, British Columbia, Canada - JV7_2_2 | ecosystem: Environmental > Aquatic > Marine > Inlet | place: Canada: British Columbia | collected 2016-10-06
TCACTCATGACGCCATCCCCAGCAGAGCAAACACCATTCCTATCAGGGCCAGCCATGCCAGAATGCCAAGGCCGATCCAGATGGCGGCGCATACCCTGAGGCTCAAACGCTCGTCGTCACGCTCGAAGGTGCTGGTGGCGCCAGCATGGTGCATGTGTAGGCCGTACATGCGGCGGGTGGTGGCTTTACTTAGGCCGGCCATGCCATTTCCTCCGCTTCGCCCCCAGCCAATTCACGCCATTCGGTGGGGCACACCAAATTGCCCGCAGGTGTCGGGAAATATTTGTCTGGCGTGAATACAGACGTGCAAAAAGTGTTGTCTGGGTGGACCATGCCGTTATGCGAATACCCTCGCGTTGCCCGAACAGGCTGGTCCATTCTCGGGTTTCTGACTTCTATTACCTTTTGGTAAGGAGCCGCCGCTATCGGTTGCCAAGCGCTCATAGCGCACCTGCCCAGCGCTCTTGACGCTCGTGCTCGGCCGTCTCGCGGCGTTTTTGTTCGATCTCGCGGGCAAGCTCGTTCAGATCCACAGAGCCGCTATATGGGAATGGTGTTTCCGCTTGGCATTCGTACAGCGTCTTTACGTATTCCATATCGCTGCCCATAACGCCGTCGAGCAATTCAAGGGCGGCGTCGTCCGAATTGTCGTGGCACTCGGCAACCTTGTAGCCTTTAGTGCGGTGCTGGTAGATATTGACCCAGTCTTCAGTTTTGCGGGCCATGGGATCAGTCCTCTTCGGGCGCCGGCAGTGCCAGGCCGTCCAGCACGTCGGCAGTCATTTTCTCGGCAACGTCCTGGCTGGCTCGCACAATGGCGTTAGCGCAGACGGATATGATCTGACGCGACGTTTCCTCGTCTAGCGGTAGGGCGACCTCGCCATACGGGCCGGTAAATTCCACCTTGCCGGATAGCTGGCCTTTGTCCTTGCCCCATTCGCTGCGGCGAATGAATAGCTTTTCGAGCTGCATGACTTGTCCTTTCTCCAATTTGCGTTTGCCGTACTCACCATATTATAGCAACCCGTTATTTAATCAATAGACAATTGACTTTTATTTCTGCCGCCCTTATATTCCAAGCCATGGAAAATCGCATGGAAACTTTTCGCGACGTCATCGACGCTTGGCCACGGCAATATATGCTGGCTAAAGACGTCGGCCGCACAGCCGCAAATGTGAGTTTGTGGCGGACACGAGACAACATTCCGCCCGCATACTGGCTGACGGTGATCGAAGCGGCCCGGAATCGGGGAATTGCTGGCATCGATTTGCCGACTTTGGCGGCCATGGCCGAGAAGGGCCGGAAATGACGGCGGCGTATGCCCACGCGCCGCTTAGGCGGGGCGGCTTCCTCCAATTGGCCGCCCCGCCGCTTATGAGGCCGCCATGACCTCCTTTCTGCTACCCATGCCGCCAAGCGTTAACGCGCTGTATGCCAATGCCGGCAAGCGCGGGCGAGTAAAAACGGCCGCTTATAGAACCTGGATTGACGAATGCCAGTGGGCCGGCGGCTTTATGAAAGAACCGCCCGTGCACGTCGCCGGCCAAGTCGCGGTCTGCTACCGGATTCCCTGGCCGAAGGACAAGCGCAGGCGGGATATAGGAAATCTCGAAAAGCCGCTGAGTGATATGCTCGTCCGCCTTGGCGCGATTGAAGACGACAGCAAGATCGTGGATCTGCACTTGGTGTATGGCCCGGCTAACGTTGAGGGCAAGGTGTTGGTGGAGATCCGGCCGGCATGAAAATCCTGATCACCAAAGGCGACGGGCTGAAGGGCAAGACTGCCGATGCCGAATTGGTATGGGAGGACCTGCCAGGCTGCCGCGCTGAAATGTGGGAGTTTGAGCTAACCGGAATCGGCTACCTATGGCCGAAAGATTGGGCGCGAGCCTGGGAGGAAAACGATGGCTGAGACATATAGATTTCCAAAGGGTGTTGAGGTTGGCTTGTCCGACACTAAAATCGCGCAGGCCGCCGAGATAGGGCGGCGGATCGCGGAACAACGTCTTGCGCCGCTGAGGGTGAAAACCGGGATCATTCTAGCCATTGTGGAGGCGGCATTCGAGCTGCCCGACGGGGCAATTAAAAGCAAAACCCGGACATACAAGACTGTCCGCCCACGCCAGATTGCCTATTGGCTGGCCCGCGAAACTCTAGGGTATTCATTTCCCCGCATCGCCCTTTGCCTGGATCGGCACCACTCGTCCGTCATGCAGGGCATTAAAACATTGGAAAAACACATGGAAATCGACCGCTGTCTGCGCGAAACATGCGAGGAATTGCGCAGTGCGGTGCTCGCCTTGATAGAGGACGAATGATGTCGGACAAAACACCCAGAGGTGTTGATTATTGTGGCCATGACGGTGCGATTAGGATGGCGACGGCGACCCGCGAATACTGGCGCAAGGAGGGGGTGAAAATCCGCACTAAGGTTGTCCTATACGGCCAGGCCGGCTGGGGGGTGCGGTCGAATATTTCCTTTGTCGGCGTCGAAATGTTTGTCGGTGATCGGGCGGTGCTGGGATGACAGAATTATTGAATTGTCCATTCTGTGGTGGCAAGGCCGCGCCGTACCAAGAATTTCCGCAAGAAAAGTGGGCGCGCATACTGTGCGAGTGCGGCGCTTGCGGGCCGGACGTGCGCACCGGCTATCAGGAAGTGGGATGGCAAGAAGACGCGGCACGCGAATGGAACACCCGCGTCGATCTCTGGCAGCCAATAGAGACGGCGCCAAAGGACGAGACGCTAATTTTATTTGCCATGGCGAGCGGCGTTGTTTGGCAGGGCTATTGGAAACTCGCGCGTGAATTACAAACCCCGCACGGCGCGGTTTTGGAAGAGGCCGGCTGGACACGCTTCAACTGTCTTGACCACGGGTTGGAGCCCGTCAAATGGCAGCCCATGCCAAGCCTGCCCACAGCACAGCAAGAGGGCAATAACGCCCAAGACTAACCCGGAAGGAAAACAAATGTCAGATCAGCCTATTGCTCGCACGTCAAAAGGCCTTGTCGATGCACTATTCGATAGCATTGATGCGCTGAACAAAAAGGAAATCGACGCTGAACATGCCCGCGCCGTGGCACTGTCCGCCAAGGCTATTGTCGGCGTTGCTACGTTTGAACTTGGCGTTCGAAAGTTCGAGCGGGAGATTGACACCGGCCCGGCAATTATCGAGTCGCTACGGGTGGATGCGCTGCCTGCGGCATGAAAATCTATACGCCGCTAACGGCATCGCTTGTCCCGCTTTATCCGGTCACTTGTCCGGTATGCGACGCAGCCATTGGCGCCCTCTACCGTCACGGCCTATCACTTAGGCCACATGTGCAGGAGTGTACCAAGCGGTGCGATCAGCTTTGGAGGTTTGGTTATGGCAGGGCGCATTGGCGCGCTCTGCCGGCCGACCTGCGACAAATACAGCTAGCAGCGGGGATGTTGGATTATGAATCTAGACAAATTGGGACTTCATAGCCACGTCCTGCCAGCCTTGAACAGGCTGGCAGATGATGAATATGGCACTCGCAATCCGTCAGATGTGATTTACAACGCTTTATCGGCCACTGTTTTTGACTGCCGCAATATAGATATTCAGTTTATGCGTGATACAGGTCAGGCAGCAATGGAGGAAATGGAGGCGCTAAAGCAGAAAGTTCGTCTGCCGTTTCCTGTTTGCTGGTTTGAGTTTGGCGGCGAAACCGCGGTCCTGGCCAGCGAGACGCACATCTATATACCTAATGATTTACAAGCAGATCTAGACGAACACCCAGCGGGAGACCCGGACGTAATCGTCGTTGAAATACTGGAATTTAGCGGCTGGTCCCAACCAAGCGACTATTTGGGCGATTGGGATTCAGACGGCCCGGTTGGTGATTTTTCAAACGGCTTCGACATGACCTATGATCCAAGCGGTGAACGAGAGGACGGGCCGCCGTTCTTCGAGGTTATTAATGGCGACAGTGACGACCTTCCGCTTGAAATGGGCGCGGAACATATCATCGGCGCGCTGACGCTACTCAACGAAAAGTTGGTATCCGCCATTATCGTGCCTGATCCAGCGGTACAACTAAGCCGCGCCAGAGCAAGGCGCGGGCGACTTCCGGTATCGTCCGAGCGGAGGATCTTGCAAATCAATGCCCCAGCCATTCTGCGGGCCGTTAATCGGACGGGCGGAAGCCACGCCTCGCCCCGTCTGCACTGGCGGCGCGGCCATTGGCGAACGTATGGCAGAGGACGGGACGCCGAGCGCCAAACATGGATCAATCGCTGTTTGGCGGGCAATCCAGATATTGGAATGATCAGCAAGGATTACCGGCTTATATGGCAACTGCCAATGCTTGACCAAGCCGCCCAGGACAAGTAAGATTGCAATCGTGCGCGGCGGGCTTGGTTTGATCCACCTTGCCCACCGTGATTCCCTCCGGGGGCACCCGCCCGCACGTTTTTAGAGGGAATGCTATGTCTAAAAACCCAAGTATTTCTAAGAAAAACCGCGCCATTGTTTGCGAAAGATACGATGGGCATTGGGGGAATTATGGCGAGGTGGCGCGCCGATGAATTTACGCCCCTGGTACAAGAGATACCCGGCCGATTTTATTGCCGGCACGCTGGCGCTGACCCTTGAACAAAAGGGCGCCTACAGCATTGTGCTGGATCTCATGTACGACCAGGGCGGGCCTATTCCAGACGATCCAAAATGGATTGCCAGGGTATGTGGATGCTCTGTCCGCAAGTGGAAAGCCATTCGCCAGATCCTAATAAATCACGGCAAGATTGAGGCCGAAAATGACGTGCTGATTAATTTTCGCGTCGAAAAAGAAGCCGAAAACAGCGCGAAAGAAGCGCGAAAACTTGCTGAAAATGGTGCGAAAGGTGGTTTAAAACGAGCTGAGAATTTAACCAAAGTCAATGGAAACAGTCATTTAGCCAAAAAAGGGCTACCAAAAACAGCCAAGCATACTAGAAGCCAGAGTCCAGAGACTAGAAAAGAAAAAGAATACAAAGAAAAAGAATTTGACGAATTTTGGGCGGCATACCCTCGGAAGGTTGGCAAGGGCCAAGCTCGAAAAGCCTACGCCACGGCATTGAAGACAACCGATGCTGCAATTCTACTCACTGCCGTTCAGCGGATCCCGAAACCTGAAGACATGGAATTTTTTCCGCATCCATCAACATGGCTCAATGGCGAGCGCTGGCTGGACGAGACCGGGCCGTCAGAGAACGGCGAAGATACCTATGATGACTTCAAGGCGGCTGCAAAAGAACACACTGCTGATCTGCTGCGACAGATGAAGGAAACAATGGAATGAGCCAGCCAGACAACACAATTGGCGAGCCTATTTTTCAGCCGGAATTAACGGGCGACAGGCTGCGCGATCAGGATGCAATCGACTGGTTTGAGTTCTGCGGCAAGCTGGTTGATCATAATAGCAAATTTTATAACACTTGGATGGAAAACCGCTGGCGACGCGCTGACAAAAAAGCGGGCGGCCAGGGCAGAGACCGCAAGGACTCGGCAGTAAAGGCCGAGGCGCACCATGGAGCAATCTACATTCGCTGCCCGTCAAAAGCCTGGGCACACCACATGCGGGAAGCCATGACGACGGACATCCGCGGCTTGACACACCGAAAGCTGATAATCCTGGCGCCTGGTGGGCGACCGAAAAAGCCAGTTACGGAAGCTGAAAAGCTGGCGGCCGAGGAGATCCTACGGCAATACCAGGCACGGAAGGGCGTGCAACCGATTTTGGAGGAGTTTTGACAACCATGAGCAAGCGGGATGAAGTGGAGAAGGCGATCTGCTGTCCGGGCGGCTGTCGCCATAGCGATACGTGCGGGTCACATAATTCCGCAGAAGAGGCCCGCGCCGCTATCGGGGCCCTGATGGAGCCGAGCGAGGCGATGTTGGAAGCGGGAATGGCGGTAATGCCGACGCACGCAGTTTGGCAAGCCATGCTGAAGGCGGCAGAAGAATGAACACCACCGCAGACACAGCAGAGCGGTATCCCTGCGAGAAATGCCACGCGCCCACTAAGGACGGCATTTACCGAAACGAAGCATTGCTTGCGGCGCACGCAGAGATCGAGCGGCTACGCCAGCAATGGGAGCATTTTCAAGAGTTAGTTCAAAAGCACGCAGACGAACAGGACGCCGAGATAGCGGCGGCGTCTCAGGCATTAATTGTCCAGGAAGCCGTCCACAGGGAAGAAGCCGAGCGGCTACGCAAGCTAGTTTTCACCTACGGCGAAATGCCATTCCCGTGCCACGACTTTATGACAGCCGACGAATGGGAGCAGATTTGCGCCATTGTGGCTCTGCAAAGTCCACATGGCAAGCCATGCTGAAGGCGGCGCTGGAGGAAATCGAATGACAGACATCAAGCCATCCGATCTGGCCTGTCCTGCCTATGAATGGACTCACGTAAAATATGTCCAAGGCCGCAATGTTGGCTGTCAAGGGCGGCATATGACCGAAGATGAAAGGGCCACAGTTGGGCATTGTATGGAGTTTTGCGGCTCGGATGAGTGCGCTGTTTTGTGCGACGAGGATAAGACATGAACACCACTGCAAACATAGTAGAGCGGACAGAGACAGACAGGACGTTACATAAAGGCATGCGCCTAGATGAGGAATGGCTTGGCTTTAAAATAATTTACACAGTGTCGCTTTGGTTGGTTTATCAAGAATCGAAACGAAAGGGAGGAGACAGAGCCCCTGATTGACGAGCCAGCCCGAAAGGAATAGCATTTAACCATGAGTGCAAACTCAGACCAATCGCGCAGGATACCGGGCCCCGGCTCCCGCCTGCCGTGCCGTCGGGCCAAGCCGGCGTCCTGCTTAGCTCTGCAAAGCGGGGCTGCGATGGCCCGACGCGCACCTATGCTGGAAGTTGGGTAGATGGCCGCACCAAAGCGTAATGCCATGAGGCAGATCGAAACGCGCCGGCTGGAAAGCCTGATTCCCTATGCCAACAACGCCCGGACTCATTCGGACGAGCAGATCGCGCAGATCGCCGCCAGTATCAAAGAGTTTGGCTGGACCAACCCAGTCCTGGTAGACGGTGATAACGGCATCATAGCGGGCCATGGGCGCGTTCTGGCAGCGGAACGGCTGGGAATGGACGAGGCGCCTTGCATTGAGCTGGACGGCCTGAGCGAGGCCCAAAGGAAGGCCTACATACTTGCAGACAACCGCCTGGCCCAAAACGCCGGCTGGGACAACGATCTACTTCGCATCGAGCTAAACGGCCTCGAGGCCATGGACTTTGATCTAAGCCTGATAGGCTTCGGTGAAGACGACTTGGCCAACCTGATGAATGATCCGGGCGAGGGGCTCACAGATCCCGACGCTGTCCCGGACATCCCTGAAGACCCGGTAACGCAACTCGGCGACGTGTGGCTGCTCGGCAAGCACCGCCTGGTATGCGGTGACAGCACAAACGCGGACGACGTGGACGCGGCATTGATAGGGCGTCGTGCTGATGTGTGTTTGACCGATCCGCCGTATGGCCTTGGCGAAGGCAAGGAAAGCGGGAAAAATGACTATCATGGCTATGAAGATACAAGAGAAAATTTAGAGGCAATTGCAGCCGATTGGCTTGCGCTGGCCAGGGCCCACTCGGAGGCTGTTGTTTTTTCGCCTGGGGTGACTAACCAGTGGCTATATCCAGAACCAGACTGGGTGTTTTGTTGGTTCTATGGTGGCGGCCAGCTTCGATCGTCTTGGGGGTTTAACTGCTGGCAGCCTTTCTTGTGTTATGGAAAAGACCCGTCATTGGCGTCTGGAAACGGCGGAAGGCCAGACGCTGTTGATATGAACGTGCCAGCAAACGCCAAGGATATTGACCATCCATGTCCTAAGCCGGTCAAGCTGTGGGAGTGGTTGGCAAAACGTCTTGTTTTTAGCCCTAACGCGGTATTGTTTGAACCGTTCTCGGGGAGCGGCACGACAATTATTGTGGGCGAGATGCGCGGAATATCAGTTGCGGCCATTGAGCTAAGCCCTGCATACGTAGATGTTGCAGTGCAACGATGGCAGGACTTCACCGGAGCACAAGCAACACTAGAGGCGGACGGAACATTATTCCCGTCTATAAAAGCCAATGCCGCGTAAAAAGGCAGGCGCACCAACGTTTAAGCCAACGGACCGGGACCGAGAACTCGTCAAAATCCTGACTGCTGGCGGCGTTCCGCAAGAGCGCATTGCCATGGGCATGGGCGAGAAGGGCATTGATCCGAAGACATTGCGTAAGCATTTCCGCCAGGAACTAGATCAATCGTCCGTATTCGCTGACGCCATATGCATTGGGGAACTGCAGAAAAAGATACGCAGCGGCGACACCACGGCAATGATCTGGTGGACAAAAACCCGTATGGGCTGGAAGGAAACCAACGTCAACGAGCACGCGGGCGCCGTAACCCTGCGGACAATCTACGAGAACGAGCCGAAGAAATGAAGCTGTACGATTTCAACTGGGTAACACGCCGCAGCACAAGTCATTGACTGACATCACCCGCCATATACGCCACTACCAGGCACCGCTACACAAATTCATGGTGCAGGGCGGCAAGCGGGCGATAGAGATAGCCCACCGACGCTGGGGCAAGGATGAAGTGGCCCTCGCGGCGACATGCGACCTGGCAATGCAGCGTCCAGCCACATACTGGCATTGCCTCCCTGAGTACGAGCAGGCCCGCAAGGCGATCTGGGCCGCAGTCAACCCGCACACTGGCAAGCGCAGGATTGACGAGGCATTTCCCGACGCCATTCGCAGCGGCAAGGACGAGCAGGGCATGTTTATCAAGCTTGTCAACGGCTCGACGTGGCAGGTAATCGGCTCGGATCGGTACAATGCCCTGGTGGGCGCTGGCGTGGCCGGCGTGGTGTTTTCCGAATGGGCGCTGGCTAACCCGTCAAGCTGGGGCTACATCAGCCCGATGATGCGGGAAAACGATGGCTGGGCGATGTTTATCACCACGCCGCGGGGAAGAAATCACGCTACGACAATGATGGACTATGCGCTGAAGACGCCAGGCTGGTTTGCCGAGACATCGACCGCACTAGACACTGAGCTTTTCAGCAGCGAAGAGCTTGCCGAGATCAAGGGCGAGTATATCGGCCTGTATGGCGAAGACTTCGGCACGGCGCAATTCGAGCAGGAATACCTCTGCAATCTGGACGCCGCTGTTTTGGGAAGCTACTACGGCGGGGAGATAGCCAAGGCGCGGCGTGAAGGCAGAATCCGGCCTATTGATCACGATCCTGAATTGCCGGTGACGACGGTCTGGGATATCGGCTGGACCGACGATACCTACATCCTGTTTTGCCAGATGCTGATGGGCGAAGTCAGGGTGATCGACACCTATCACAACAGCGGCATGGATCTGGCCCACTACGCAGACATTCTGGCCGGCAAGGACTACAAATACGCCCGGCACTGGCTGCCGCACGACGCGCAGGCCAAGACGCTCGCGGCGGCCGGCCGGTCGGTCTACGAGCAGCTAACGACGGACCACGGGTTGAAGCACGTCGAGATCCTGCGCAATACCAACACCGAGCAGCAGGGCATCATCGCGGCCAGGAAGCTATTCGATCGGATCTGGATAGATGACAGCCAGGAGCATTTCCTATCGGCTGTCGGCCAATTCCGCCGGGAATGGGATGACGACAAGAAGATGTTTCGTGATCGGCCGGTGCACGACTGGACAAACCACGCCGCCGATGCGCTAAGGTATCTTGCCTGGGTTTGGATGGAGCCGCCGAAGCCGGAAGAAAAGCCGGCCGTCAGGGGCATAACCATCGGCGGGCCGTCGACGCTAACGATGAATGATTTGCTGGATATAGTGAAGCGGCGGCGAGAGAGGGTGGATTGATGTTTACTGATTATAACGAAATGTGGCTTTCGTGGCGCCCTGTGCAAACCGCGTTGGGACGGCGGTGGCTATGCTTCGTAAATAGAACCACAAGCTACAATTTTAGCGGCGGTAGCGATTGGCTGATATACAAATATTCAGACTTGCCGCCGCCTACGGGAGACTACGTCTCGAACGCACCGCATGGCTGTCATCATGAGAGCAAAGACAGAAGCTTGTTTGACATCTGATTTTCAGGCATAATCCGCCCCGTCGCGCAGTGATGCGCCGCGAAACCGAGGCCATGCATGAATGACATAGCCGCCCAAACCGGGACCGTAGAGGAAGTCAAGGATCTCGGGACCGGACCAGATGCCGTTGTCAAGCGCTGGGTCATGGAGCTTGATCTTGCCGACAAGCAAGAGAAAGACTGGCGGCACGATGCCGGCGACGTTTACCAGCGGTATAGGGACGAGAAGGACAGCGGACGGTCAACGTCCGGCTCGCATACAATCCCCGGCTCGTCTTCCCGCCATTCCGCCTCCAACCGCTACAACATTCTTTATTCCAACGTACAGACCATCACGCCGGCCCTTTTCGGCGCCTCGCCCTCGCCTGATGTCCGTCGCCGGAACCGCGAGAAAGACAAAACCGGCGGGGTAATCGCCCAGGTGCTTGAGCGGGCGCTGAGCTACACCATGGACGAAGGCGAGTATGATCGCTTCCTAAAGCTTGGCATCAAGGATCAGCAGCTGGGTGGGCGCGGTATTTGCAAGATCGTCTACAAGCCGTATTTCCAGTCAACGCAGGACGAGGGCGGGGAAGCCTATGACGACTTGGCATATGAAGAAGTCGTATGGGAGCATGTGAATTGGCAGGACTTCCGGCGCGGCCCCGGCAGGACGTGGGAAGAGGTAACCTGGATTGCCTTCCGTACTACGATGACGAGGACGCAACTGGTCAAGGCGTTTGGCGAGAAGATCGGCAATGCGGTTGAGCTGGATTACACGCCTATCGAGTCGCAAGGCAACGATGACGATGAGCTGGACCCGTCGCTGGCCGATAGCTTCAAGCGAGCCAGGGTGTGGGCGGTTTGGGACAAGGACGAGCGCCAGGTTGTTTTCATCTCGAAGACCTATGATAAATCGCCGCTGAAGACTGAAGACGACCCGATGGGCCTGAAGGGCTTTTTCCCGATCCCGCGCCCGCTCTATGCGACGGACAACACGGACAGCCTAACGCCGGTCGAGCCTTATCGATACTACCGCGAGCAGGCGGAAGAGCTTGACGTGGTGACCAAGCGAATTGCCATGATTGTTGAAGCCTGCAAGGTCGCCGGCATTTATGATAGCCGCCTGTCTAGCGCAATGCGCGGTCTTCTGGAATCTGGGGAGGCTCGGCTAGAGCCGGCCGAAGACATCCTCACCTTGTCGCAGGTCGGCAGCGGGTTGGAAAACGCTATCTGGCTATGGCCGGTTGATCGTATCGCAGAAGCACTGGTGCATCTCTACACCCAGCGTGAGGCCATCAAGCAGACCATTTACGAGATTACCGGCATAGCCGATATCATGCGCGGCTCTACCGCGGCTTCGGAGACGCTCGGCGCGCAGCAGTTGAAGGCGCAATTCGGCACCATGCGGCTGGACGACTCCCGGGACGAGGTGAAGCGATACGGGCGGGATATGGTGCGCCTGGCGGCCGAGGTTATTTCCGAGCGGTTCCGTCCGGAGACGCTGGAATTGATGACGCAGGTGGAATTGCCGACTGCCGAGGAAAAGGCGGTGGCGCAACAGCAGGCACAACAGTTGCGGGCACAGCAGCAGCCTATCCCGGAGAAACTCAAAAAGACGCTGACCGATCCTACTTGGGACGAGTGCATGGAGGTATTGCGGTCTGACAAACAGCGCACCTATCGGGTTGATATCGAGACGGACGCGACGGTTGCCGGCGACGAGGCGGCGGACAAGAAGGCCGTTACCGAATTGCTTAGTGGCATTGCCACATTCATCCAACAGGCCGGGCCCGCGGTGAAAGAGGGCTACATTCCGCTTGAGGCAGCCAAGGCTATTCTAATGACGGCGGTGCGCAAGTTTAAGATGGGCCGCGAGGTTGAATTCGCCCTGGATATGATCGGCGAGGAAGACGATGGGGAAGAGCAAACGATAGACCCGGCCTTTGCCCAGGCGCAGGAGCAGATGCAAGTCTTGATGGAGCAGAATCAGGAACTGCAGGCGGCCGCACAGCAAGCCGACGCCCAGGCCGCGCAGGCTCAAGATCAAGCTGCGCAGGCCAATGATGCCGTGACCAGGGCCGGGGCCGATATTGCCCGCGAGCGGAAGATTATCGAGCGCGAGTTCCAGGTGAAGGTTGACGAGCTGGCCGTGAAGGACCGCGCAATGGCCGTGCGGGAGAAAGAGCTTGCGGCCATGGAGGCGACGGACCCGGCGCTAAAGGCCGAGATCGAGCGGCAGATCGAGCAAGACAAGCTGGCCCATCAAGCTGAGGAAAAAATGCGCGATAGGCAGGTCGATCTGGTGAAAGCCATCATCAGCAAATCCGGTGGCGAGGGCGATATAGAAGCGCTGGCGGACGATGCTTTCCGCGAGGCCACTGAAATACTGGCGGACGAATGATGCGACTGCCAGACGTACAATACCATGGTGACGAGCTGTTATACCGTCGCGGCGAGCGGGAAGAGCCGCCGCTGCCCACGGCCCGCCTGTGGTCGCAGACGCAGCAGGAGATCGAGGCAATCCGCGAGACCGTTGCGAAGGCCGCCGCTGCGCCCCGGGAGCTTGTTTATGGAGAGGACGGCGAGGTTAGCGGCTGTGTTGTCCATTGCGACAATCCAGATGGCGACCCATTGCTTGCGGCCCTGACGGCGCCCGTGAGGGTTATCCGTGAGAATGGGCGGATTGTCGGTAGCGAGGCGGCATGACTGTTGAAATTCCCGATCTGCCTGAAGCAACGGATCTTGATAGCGCATTCCTGACTGGCTACCAGGGTTCTACGGACGAGCGGTTTCCGGCCACGTTATTCTGGCCTGCTACCACTCAGACGGTAACGCTGCTGACCGGCAACGATTTCGGCCAGGCACAAACCACCACATTCGCGCCGGCCAGCGCGTCCGATGCTAATGTTTTTGCTCAGACGGGCAAGGTTACATATTCCGTTTCGGCCGACCAGAGCGGCGCCGGCCATCTTGGCGGGCAGCTTGGCTACGTTGATGTTCTGGACGGCCAGGATTCCGCCCTCATTCTAGGCATTGAAGGCAAGGTCGATAATGGCACGGGGACCATGGATTTCGGCGTGCCGATGTTGTCGCAAGTCAGCAAAAACGACGGCACAATTACAACCTTGCTCATGCAGAGGGGCCAGTTGGTAGAAAACGACGGGACCATTGGGACATATATTGGAAATTCGTCGGTCGTTGATGCCAATGCGGGGGCGATTACCACATATTTGGCGCACAGCTTCAGTGTAACGAGCAATGCCGGGACTATTGGCACGCTGGTTGGGTCGCATTTCCCCGATTTGTCCGGTATTTCAAATATTACGCTCAAGTATTCGCTCCTGAATCAGGATATAGATGCCCGGCTTGATACTGTTGGCCAAATGGTAAGTGCCAGCCGTCAAGAAGTGGGATCGTCGCACCCTGGGCTAGCTGGCAGCCGTTATTATCATCCCTATGGCACAACGGCGATGTCGTCATCAGCCATCGTAGCCAATTTCATGTATGCAATTCTTTTTGAGTGTCCGCAACGAACGACATTTACTCGTATTGGCGTAGAGGTTACGGCATCCGCTGCAGGCAATGCGCGTCTTGGCATATATAAATTTGTCGATGGTTTTCCCACGGATTTAGTCGTAGCGGCGGCGGAGATCGACGTGTCCACTACCGGGATTAAGGAACCAACAATTTCGGCGACGTTGGAGGCGGGATTCTATTGCTTGACGATTTTCTCTGATGTCACCCCAACGATTGACTGGGTAACCGTGCACGGGGTGGCTGGTAAATTTGGCTCTACCGTAAATGGGATACTTGATTCTTATGGCGTCCGCAGCCTGGCTTATACAACACTTCCCGCCACATTCGGCGCGTTCTCGCTGGCCAGTTTAAGCGGCACTCAGGTGCCTGATATCTGGTTGCGTGAGGTGTAGACGATGGCGCATTTCATCCAGCAGGGAACGGGTCTTTTCTATATCCAGCAGACGGAGCGCCATGCTTACGTCACTATTGGCCATGTGGCCCCTGTCTCGACGGGCGGCGGCGGCGGAGCAGGGCGATACCGTGGTGGCGCTAGGCGTGCACGGCGTCGTGGCGAGAAAGTCATCTGGCATGACGACTGGGTAAGGGCGCAAGAGGAACTGACGCGGGTTAAGGCCAAGCCGGAGGAATTGCAGGCGGCTGTTGTCGAGGCCGTCGAGGCGTTGGAAGAGGCCGCGCCCGAATTGGGTGTTGTCGCCGAGGCGCAGGAGATTATTGCCGAGGCGGGTCGGGAGCTTGACGGCATAGCAGAGCGACTGGCCAGCCTGGAATCGCTTGACGCCATTCTGCTGGCTTATTTCGCATTGCAGATGGACCGGCAACGGGACTTCCGCCGAGAGCAGGACATTGCCGCGATGTTGGTGCTGGGGATCTTATGAGCAAGTACAAACAGAATTTTGACAGCATTGCCTGGGCGTCGGACCCAGACGCCCCATTGCCGCGCCGCCGGCGCCCACGGGCATCAAGCTTTCCGAGGCCTGCCATAGCCAGTGATTATGAGGCCTATGACTGCCCCATCACAGGGCGGACAATCGACGGCCGCCGCGAGCATGAGGCCAACCTTGCCAAGCATGGCTGCCGCATTCTGGAGCCCGGCGAGCACGAGCAGACCAAGAAAATAGGGCGCTCTCGGATCAATGCGGAGATGGATGCCGCGATTGACAAGGCGGCGGACGCAGTGGCGCACGAGTTTGATTTGTGATAAGAAATTGTAAGGCCCGTCGTGAGACGCGCTGATCCCAGTGCCGAAAGGCCAGATGGAGGTACGATGGAACCGGAAGTTTCGCAAGAAGAGCCGAATCTTGACGAGTTCATGGCCGCCGAGTTTGACAAGCTAGAGGCGGCTGACGAGACGCCAGTAAATCCTGTTGCCGAGACCGAGCCGGTTATCGGCGAGACAGACGAGATCCCCAAGGAAGCCGCGCCCGACGAGGCAGCGCCCCTGGAGACAGAACCAACCGCCGAGAAAGACGCCGAGGATAGCGAACCCGCTGAGGCCATCGCTGCCCCGATGTCGATGTCAGCGGAGGACCGTGAGAAGTTCGACGCGCTGCCACCCGAGAGTCAGAAATGGCTATCGGATCGTGAGCAACAGCGCGAGGCGGACTATTCGCGGAAAACAACCGAACTCGCGGAACGAGGGAAGAGCTACGACCGGCTGGAACAGGTCATAGCGCCCCGACGTCCTGGGTTTGCGGTGGACGGGATGGATGATGCAACGGCTGTGAGCCAGTTGTTCGCCCTTTCCGACATGGCAAGCCAGGATCTGTTGGGCTTTACGCGCTATCTGTTCAATGCCCGTGGCGTCCCGCTATCCGCTCTCACTGAACCCAGCGCGGGAGACATCCCCGCTGATCCACAAATGATGGCCTTGCAGCAACGTATGCACGGTCTCGAAAATCATTTAACGCAACAGCAAGCCCAGGCCGAAGATAGGCAGGCCAACGCCAACCAGGCAATCATCGGTGAGTTCGCGGAAAAACACCCGTACTATGCCGAATTGACCCCGGCCATGGTCCCGCTTATTCCGGTATTGCGCGACCAGCACCCGGAATTGCCGCATCAAGACATTCTCAAGCGGGCCTACAACATGGCCGCTGCTGATAATGCCGATGTATCGGCGAAAATCGCGGCTGACAATCGCAAGCAGACCGAGGCGGCGCGGCATGCGCTGGCCAAGAAGCGGGCGGACGAGGCAAAGAAGGTGGCGGCGGGCAATGTCGCTCCCATCGGCGCAGCGCCGCAGGCAAGGGGCCAGTCTCAAAGCGTGGATGAATTTATCGGGAACCTGTACGACGAGGTTGCGAGCGCGTAACAGGAAAGGGCCTGCAACATGGCTTCCCCTAACAGCTCGTTTACTGAAATCAGTGCCATTACCTACCGGCACTTCAAGGATCGGTATCTTGCCGATAACGTGTCCAACCACACCGCCTTGCACCAACGCCTGACCGAGCGTGACCGGGTTGATAAGATCGCGGGCGGCTGGGAAATCCAAGTGCCACTCGATTACGCCGAAAACGGCACATACCAGCGTTATTCCGGCTATGACACCCTGTCGATTGCGCAGTCGGAAGTCTTCACGGCGGCCAACTTCGCCTGGAAGCAAATCGCCATCAATGTGGTCGCCTCCGGTCTGGAAATTCGCCAGAACACCGGCAAGGAGGGCCTTATCAAGCTTGTCAAGAACAAGCTGAAAAATGCCATGCGGACGGCCGGGAATAACTTCTCGTCCGATCTGTATTCCGATGGCACCGCTGCAAACCAGATTAACGGCATGCAGACGATGGTGGCGGACGCGGCCGGCGATACGATTGGCGGCATTGACTCCACCAACTTCACCTTCTGGGAGCGCAAGCTGCAATCGGCGGCGGCGCCTCTGCAGGGCGGCGGCGCGGTTACTGTTGATGCCACGACCATGGAAGACCAAATGATGCTGCCGCTATGGCTGGCGTTGACCCGGAATAACGACATGCCGGATTTGGTGGTAATGGACGATACCTACTTCACATTTTTCGAGGCCGGACAGACCAGCATCAAGCGGTATACCAACTCGACGGATCTGAACGCGGGCGCGACGTCCTTGAAGTACAAGGGCGCCGATGTCGTCTACGATTCCTCGGCCGCCGGCATGCCTGATGCGCACGGATATTTCTTGAACACCGACTATTTGGGGATTTGCTGCCATCGGGACGCCGACTGGACGGAAGTACCCGAGAAAACGTCGGTCAATCAGGATGCCCAGGTTTTGCCGATCATCTGGCAGGGCAATCTGACCTGCTCTAACCGCTCGCTTCAGGGCGTGATGAAGGCCTAGAAAGAGAAAGGAGCCATTCATGGCTTATCAAGTTACGGATACGGTGATCGGCAATCAGGCGATTGCGACCACTTCAACCACGCAATTGCATCCTGTTGGGACAATTGTACGGGCAAAAGATTCGACTTATGGGGAGGGCGAGTTCATCTATCTGATTGGCGTCGCCTCCACCATCGTCGGCTCGATTGTCAGCTATACGGACGGCGATACGCTCGTCGGCCAGACTGCCCTTGCTACAACGACCGTTACCAAGGGCGAGCCGCTCGCGGTGGCGATGTCGGCGAATGTCGCGGCTGCCTACGGCTGGTATCAGATCAGCGGCGTGGCTGTCATGGGCAAGGCCAATACCCTGTCCGTGGCCCCTGACGTCGATATTGCGATTGCCTCTGGCCTGGTTATCGCGGCGGCCACCACTAACCGTGTATCTGGCGCGGTCACCAGCATTACGGCATCGGCGAAAACCGATGTCATTACGGTGCCGGTTCTGATTGATCGGCCTCGCGGGCCGGGTGTGGCCTAGGAGTAAAGATATGGCGGCGCCGAAAGACGAAATCATGCAGATGGAGTATCAAAATCCGCATGCTTCGGCGCCGCTGTTTCTGCCTGTCCTGGTTATGTGCAACACGCCGAACGAGGAAATAAGGCACAACGTCACGACTAATTCGGCGCTTGATCTGGAATGGCTCAAGGTCGAGCCGGAGCACGATGGCGTGGCGGTTATGATCGGCGGCGGCGGCTCCGTGGCGGACTACATAGCCGAGATCAAGGATTTGCAGCACCACGGTGGCGTTGTGTTTGCGATGAACGCGGCTAGCAAGTGGGCGCGGGAACACGGCGTTGACGTTGATTATCAGTGCATCATCGATGCCAAGGAAGAAACCTCGACTCTGGTAGACCCCGAAGCCAGGGGCCACCTGTTTGGATCGCAATGCCACCCCAAGACCGTGGACGCCGTGCTATGGCCGATTATTTGGCATGTAGAGTCCGGCAGCATTGAAGACTATTTCCCGCCCGAGAAGGTCGCGCGTGGCGGCTACGCCCTATTGGGCGGTGGCGCGGGCGTTGGCAACAGCGCGGTGGTCGCAGCCTATGCGCTGGGGTTCCGGGAGTTTCATATATTCGGCTTTGACAGCTCTCACCGTGATGGCAAGTCCCACGCCTACGAGCAGCCAATGAATACGTTTATTCCCAATACGCAGGTCAGGTGGGGGGACCGGACATTCACTGCCAGCGTTGCCATGAAGGTGCACGCCGAGCGGTTTCAGGTGACAAGTCAGAAGCTCAAGCAACTGGGCTGTAATTTCACTCTGTACGGCGACGGCTTGTTACAGACCATGTATCACACCAAACCAGAGAATCTTAGGGAGCGGGACAAGTATCAGACCCTATGGCAGTTTGACGCCTACCGAGCGCATTCTCCCGGGCTGCGCTGTGTGCCTGCATTTCTTGAGCAGTGCAGGCCCACTCAGGGCGATATCGTCATAGATTATGGCTGTGGTAGTGGCAAGGCGTCTGTCGAGCTTGCCCGCCTGGGCCATGATGTTTTTCTGGTTGATTTCACAGATAATTGCCGGGACGCAGAGGCGGTTGGATTGCCCTTCCTTGAATGGGATTTGAGCCGCGCCCTGCCGGTATCTTCGCCATTTGGCTTTTGCTGCGATGTCATGGAGCACATGCCACCCGAGCAGGTGCCCGTCGTGTTGGGCAATATCATGGCCGCGAGCGATGAAGTGTTTTTCCAAATATCCACCATTCCCGACAGCATGGGCGAGCTGATCGATCATGAACTGCATTTGACGGTCATGCCGCATGAGTGGTGGCGCTCTGCGCTTGATTTCTTTGGCGATATCGCCTGGGAGGACGAGGGCGAGATTGCATCAATGTTTCATGTGAAACGGAGGAATACAGATGGTTGAGATGTTGCCCGAGGAGCGGGCTGCGTTCCATGTCAAATTCTGGCTGACTGAAACGGAGGACCGCGAGGCGACGATTAAGCAGGGCAGCCCAGCTTGGCAGGATGTCGAGATGGTGACAATCACCATGCCCGGTGGCCGGCACACCCATAACAAGGAAATCACAGACGGGCTGTTGCATGAATGGCAATACGGCGACAACATGCGCAAGCAGCCGGCGCCGTTTGCCTTCCATGCTTATCGAGAATGGAAGGCCGGCCGCGAGGCGCCGGTTAACGGCACTGACTTGAAAAACTGGCCTGGCGTCACGCCCGCGTCGTTGCGGGCCTGCCGGGCGGTCGAGGTTTTGAGTGTCGAGGATCTGGCCGGCGCGAATGCCGATACCCTGCAGCGGATTGGCCTTGGTGCCGTGGCGCTGCACGAGAAGGCGAAGGCGTATCTGGCGGCGGCGACGGACAACCAGGCCAGCGAGCAGATCGCCGCTATGAAATTGCAGCTCGATAACATGGAGGCAGCCATTCAAAAGAAGGACGGGCAGATTGCCGAGCTGATGGGGCGATTGGAAAACCCGCCGGAAGACGAGCCCGCTCCGAAAAGGCGGGGCCGGCCACCAAAAGAGGAAGAGGCAGCATGAAAGCCGAATTTTATGACGACGGCGACGTGGTGATGGTGAGGATCGAGACGGACCCCTCGACGGCACACCGCGCGGTCGCTACATCCCAACATAAGGTGCGATATGCCGCCGCATGGAAGGCATACGAGGCCGCGAAGGCGCCGGCCGAAGAGCCTAAAAAGCGTCGCCGCGGAAAAAGGGACTGAGCCATGACGCTGCTCTCGATGGTGCGCGAGGTCTGCGACAAGGTAAACCTTGTGCGGCCGTCCGTGGTCATCGCGTCAAACGACGAAAACATCCGCATTCTGCTGGCGCTGGCCCAAGAGGAAGGGCAGGAGCTGTTGGGGCGGTATCCCTGGGAAATAACGCAGGCCGTGGCCACCCACACCACCCTGGCGGCACAATTGCAGGGCGTAATGACGACGATTGCGCCTGGTTTCAAATATATCACCAACAAGACGTTTTGGGACCGCACGCTTACCCAGCCGGTTTTGGGGCCGCTATCGCCGCTGCAGTGGCAGCACTGGATTGCCAGAACGACCACGGGGCCCTATTCCAAGTACAGGATCAGGGCCGGTAATTTGTATGCTTATCCCGCGCCGGTTGCCGGTAGTACATGGGCCTTTGAATATCAAACGACATATTTCTGCCAATCCAGCGGCGGGACGGATCAGTCCGCATGGGCGGCCGATGATGATGTCGGAGCGCTGGATGAAAACCTGATGCGGCTTGGCATCATCTGGCGCTTCAAGGCCCGGGCCGGTCTGGATTATGCTGAGGATTACCGCATTTATGAGCAGAAACTGGCTCAAGCCATGGCGCGGGACGGCGGCAAGGAATCGCTCGACATGACTGGCGCGGGGCCGGCCACGGGCATTTATACGCCTGAAGGCAGTTGGGCGCTATAGGAGGAGATGCTGATGCCGGTCAAGAAATCAGGCGGCGGCTATAAATACGGCGATAGTGGCAAGCTGTATAAGGGCAAGGGCGCCAAGGCCAAGGCCGCCAAGCAGGGCCGTGCGATCAAGGCCAACCAGGCGATGACGCGGGCGCTCTCGGGCAATAAGCATGGTTACGTTTAACGATCTCCACTGGTGGTTGGCGGCGGCCAAGAAATACTTTGACGGTAACCCGGCCGGCACGCTGCCCGTGGTGCATAAATTTGGCCGTGCGCCCGATGGAGTGCAGACCACCCTTACGGACATTTGGGACCGGGCGGATGCCACGCCGACGCAATCGGTATGGACGGCGCCAACGCAGGCCAGGGTGCATGCCATTGTTTCGTCTTCCACCAGTGACGATGGCGATCCTGCTGGCGTTGGCACTAGGACGCTTAGCGTTTACGGCCTGACGGATTGGGATACCGCCGAGGTGTCCGAGACAATCACGATGAACGGCACGACGCCGGTCAATACCGCCAATTCCTATGTGATTATCCACCGCCTGCGCGTGCTGACATCCGGCGCGACAAGCCGTAACGTCGGTACGATCACCGCAACGGCGGCGACGGATGGGACGATCACGGCGGTAATACTGCCCAACAACGGGTCAACGCAAATGGCGATTTATGGCGTGCCGTCCGTTCAAACCCTATACATTGAGTGCATCACGGCGAGCGTCCAGAAATCATCCGGCGCTGCTCGTCATGTGGTTATCCAGGTGCTTTGCAATCCTGAGCCCGACAGCCAATTGACGTCTTTTGGCATGATCGAGCAATATGGTTTGCAGTCCACGGGTTCATCGTCGGTGCCGTGGACTCTCCTTCCGCCGCTGCCGGTTCCCGGTCCTTCCATTATTAAAATCGCTGCCCTGGCGAGCGCCAACGATCTTGATATGACGGCCCGCTTCTCTGGAACATTGGTGACAAACTGATGCTTGCCCCGCTGAAAAACAATTCCCGCAAGACGGCATCGGCCCGAAGCGGCTCCGCCCAGGCGCCGATTAAGGGCTGGAATGCCAAGGACGCGCTGGCCAATATGAAGCAGGACTTCGCTGTTGAGCTGGAGAATTTTTTCCCCAATTTGACGGACGTGGAATTGCGCGGCGGCTATGCGTCTCATAGCACAGGTAATGGATCCGGCGCGGTGGAAACGCTGGTCGAGTATGCCGGCCCGGCAACGCACAAGCTGATTTCCGCTGCGGGCACGGTAATCTATGACGCCTCGGCGGCGGGCGCGGCGTCCTCGATAGCTACAGGCAAGACCAACGCCCGCTGGCAAACGACGATGATGGGCACCTCGGCCGGCAACTATCTGTATATGGTCAACGGGGCGGACGCGCCGATTTATTACGACGGCTCCAGCTTTACCACGCCATCATTGACGGGCGTCACGGCGACGGAAATTATCGGCGTTACCGTCCACCAAAGGCGGCTGTTTTTTACCTTCACGGACTCTCTGTTGTTTGGCTACATAGCACCGGCAGCGGTGGCGGGGGCGGTCTCCACCTTCGATCTTGCCCCATTATGCTCCAAGGGAGGGACTCTTCAAGCATGCGGAAGCTGGACTCGTGACGGCGGCTCGGGCCCTGATGACGTGTTTGTTGCCATCACTTCCGAGGGCGAGGTTATTCTGTATTCCGGCAATGATCCGGGCGACGTTACCGCCTGGGGCTTGGTCGGGGTGTTTTCCATTGCCAAGCCGATAGGCCGCCGCTGCATGGAAAAAGTCGGCTCTGATCTGGTCGTCATCACCCAGGACGGCGCGATTTCCCTGGCGCCGTTTCTGCCCATCGATCAGGTTGGCAGCCGGGGCAAGGCCCTATCGGCAAATATCGTTAACGCCTTCCTGGAAGCCACTGCTTCGTACGGTTCCACCTACGGCTGGCAGTCGCTACATTACCCTGCAGGATCCTACGCGCTATTCAACGTGCCGGTCTCCACCACGGTCGCGCACCAATATGTGGTCAATACTCAAACCGGCGCCTGGTGCAAATTTACTGGGCAGAATGCGGTTTGCTGGTCGCTCTACAACGGCGATCTGTATTTCGGTGCACAGGCTGGGGGGATTGTCTACAAGGCCAACAGCGGCGTTTCGGATGCCGACACCAACATCAACTGGAAAATCCGGCCCGCATTCTCAAACTACCGAAAGCCCGGCCACAACAAGGCATTCAACCTGCTACGTCCGCACTTCACCTCGAATGGCTCGCCCGCCATCGCGCTGGATTTTAATGTCGATTTTGACGATAGCCAGGTGGCGAGCACGCCGACGCCGGCCGTGCTGGACGCGGCGACGTGGGACACCTCGAAATGGGATCAGGCCAATTGGGCCAACACGCAGCCGATTGCGCGCTGGCATGTAATCCGGGGCTTTGGTGAATATGGCTCTCCTACGATCAGCGGCGCGAGCAAGGACCTGACAATTACATTCACCGCCTATGATGTCATCTGGCAACCGGGGAGCGCCGCGATATGACGCAACTCGTCTTTGACCGCGATGACTTTTTTGCTCAGTGGGCCGAGACGGCCTATCCGGCCTGTGCTCCCTTGGCCAGACCGCTGACGACAATCGGCATGGTGACCGGCGACGGGGCGGCTATTCTTGGCGCGGCGGTGTTCCACAATTTCCGCGGCCACGATGTGGAGGTGACGCTTGTCTGTGCCGACCCTCGTTGGGCCACGCCCGGCAATGTCAGGGCGATTTTGCATTATCCATTCAAACAGCTTAAAGTGAAGCGACTGACCGCTATCACCAGTAAAACCAACAAGCGGGCCAGGAGGCTGCTGACCGGGCTAGGGTTTCATCTCGAAGGTGTCCACCCTTACGCCGGATCAGATGGCAGGGCCGCCATCACCTACGGAATGTATCACGACGATGCAAGGAAGTGGTTAGATGGGAAAGAAGAGCCCCTCCGCGCCGACGCCGCCTGATCCCGCCGCAACCGCTGCAGCGCAGGGCACGATAAATCGCGATACCGCCGTCGCGCAGGCGCAGCTCAATATGATCGACGAGTTTACGCCTTACGGCTCGTCCGTTTTTTCCAAGATCGGGGCACCCTCAAGTCCCGTTGCCGTCCCTGGCGGGGCTCCCTCCCCCCCTGCCGGGACGGCCCCTCGCTATGTTGATCCACGAGCTAAATTTGACGAGTATGCGCCGTTGATTGATCCCAATGCTGGACGCGGGCCAGGCATGCCATCGACGGCTGGAGTAGTTTCGACTCCCGAGGATATTCAGCGCTGGCGGCGCACCATCACGCTCTCGCCTGAGCAGCAGGCCATTCTTGACAGCCAGAACGCCATCTCGGGCGATCTGAATCAATTGGCCCTTAGCCAGATAGGCCGGGTGAACGAGGCGACGGCAACGCCGTTTTCATTCGAGGGCATGCCCGCCGCGCCGGTAGCGGATGCGAATGCCCGGCAACAAGTAATCGATGCTCTGTATGGCGATTTCACTTCGCGGCTGGATCCTCAATTCGAGGAAAACCGCAGACGGCTGGAAACGCAACTGGTTAATGAGGGGCATTCGCGTGGCGGCGATGCCTATACGGCGGAGCTGGACCGCTTTGGACGGACGCGCAACGATGCTTACAGCCAGGCCATGCGATCAGCGGTACAGGGGGGCGGGGCGGAGCAATCCCGGCTGTTTGGCTTGCAGGGCGCAGCCAGGGAGCGGGCCATTCAAGAAGCATCGTTTTTGCGCAATCTGCCACTGAATGAGGTTTCCGCCTTGATGGGCGCGGGGCCCGGCATCAGCCTGCCGCAATTCGCCCCGGCGCCGCAGACGGGGATACAGCCTGCTGACATCACCGGGCCTACCGCGCTGCAATATCAGGGGCAGTTGAATAACTATAATCAGCAATTGGGCGCCCGGAACGCGGCGATGGGCGGGTTGTTTGGCCTGGGCGGGTCGGCGCTTGGCGGCTTCCTGGGCGGGCCTGGTGGCGCGGCGCTTGGAGGGAGGTTGTTTGGTGGCTAAAAGCATCTCATTTACCGGCAGGGGCCGCCAACCGCTCGGTGGCAGCCGCATTCAACGGGATTATGCGACCGATCCGCGCCGCTTGCTGGCGCAAAGCCTGATGCAGACCGGATCTAGCACGGCGCCCGTACAGTCCATGACGGAAGGCCTCGCCAGGGCGCTCTCAGGCGGCCTGGGCGGGTATTTCGCCGGTCAGGCACGTCAAGACATGAAAAGCCGAGAACAGGCCCAGGCGAGCGAAATGGCGGCTGTGTTGGGGGGCTATGGCGCACAGCCCTGGACACCGCCCGCAGGGGAGTCGATTTATGCTTCCAAGGAGGATGCTGACGTGGGCGGCGCGGTGGTTTCACCAGAGCTGGCTGCTTCTCGTGAGACGGTTGGCGGCATGGCGGGCGCTCTGGCAGCCATGCCAGCACCACAAAGCGAAGGCGCGCAACAGATGCTGATGGCCCTGCAAGGCCAGGACGCAGAACGGAAGTATGCGGCCAACTTGCTGGCCGGGCAGCGGGCCTATGACAGGGGGCTTCGAAGAGATCAGTATGCGCGGGAGGATATAGTTAGGGAAGATGAGCAGGCCGCTGCGCAGAATTTGGCAACGGCCAAGGCAGGTAGAGATGCGGGGAAATTTGGCACGCCGTATGCCGTGGCTGACCCCAATTCATCTACAGGCTACGCATTGCAACGAACTAACCAGAAAGGCGATGTGGAAACGCTGGGTGAGGCGAAGCCGCCGCGCAAGTATTTTGATCCTGATGCCGAGAAAAACAAGGCAAAATACAAGGGTACTCGGGATCGGTATGAGACGGCCAACACCCAAGTGGCCGAGGCCGACCAAGTTGCCTCACACGTCGCGCAGATGCTCGATCTGGTCGGCAAGGTCAACAGCGGCACCCTTGCCGGCACCAAGCTCGCATTCAGAAAACTAGGCGCTGCTATCGGCTGGAATGTGGATGTGTCGGCAATAGCAAATGCCGAGACGATGCAGTCCAAAGGCATGGACTTTATTCTGGAGCGCATCCAGAAAACCAAGGGCGCAATCTCTGAGAAGGAGATGGCCGCGTTTAAGGCGGCGAGTGCGGGCCTGGGCAACACCGCAGAAGGCAACCGGCTGATACTGGCCTT
>Ga0255048_10000674_pt1 | contig 25489 bp, 33 predicted proteins | sample JV7_2_2_MG_FD_183619 | JGI IMG/M metagenome (GOLD analysis project Ga0255048, IMG submission 183619) | Seawater microbial communities from Jervis Inlet, British Columbia, Canada - JV7_2_2 | ecosystem: Environmental > Aquatic > Marine > Inlet | place: Canada: British Columbia | collected 2016-10-06
AATCCTACATTAAAACTTCATTAGGCTCTTCAAGATAAAATTTTTGAATCGAACTAATACTCCTAGCACAACTAATTCTATGCGATATCTTATAATTATCAAGAAGACTTTCTGATACTGCAACAATCATTCCAGCAATAAAACAACACGTATAACCGTCATCAGCTTCAACAGTAAATTCTAACTCGCTATCCTTAGTTACTTTAAACCGAAAACCAGTGATTAATCTGACTTCACTGATAACAATATCAACACTTTTGCACTCTTTGCTTTTCTTTTTACCAAAGCTAAATCCAAACATTCTTTACTCCATTTGTAAACTTTCTTAAAAAACGACTCTCTCAGAGCCTCCACAATCCATCTTCTCGCCACTACCCATACAATAATATCACTAAGAATTCAAGCTCTAAAACCATATTCGAATTAGCAGCACCTTATTTCTGTTCAGTATGAGCCACTTCCCATCTACAGAAGTTCCCTTTTCTCTCACCGAATCTATAAATAGTAACCTCAAATCCATCCTTAGAAGTTCCGTCTTTTTTCAATGGAACTCCCAGCTTTATAGCAACTTCGGTTGGACTAAGCTTACTTCTAGCCACTTCATAGTCTGAAACAAACGCTTCTCTTATACTCATCGTTTCTTCTCCTTCTTTATCAGCCTATAAAACATCATTTGTTTTTTACCATAATTTTCAATCCTACAAACTTTTTCAACAGTGCCAATTCCAAGACATTTAAAAATAGTTTCGTCAATAATAAACGGAGTCGGCAAGAGGCTTGTGCATAAATCGTACTCTTGCAAAACTCCATTTATCTTAGCGTAGGATTTGTCTTTAGTCATACCAGCCAGTTTTAACTTCTTCAACAACTTCTTTTGCCACATCTGCAATAGGCTTTGTTACAACTCTCGCTGTCTCAGCAACAATTTCAACTGGTGCACTTACAATATCACAAACATCTTCAGCTAAATCAAATAAACTTCCAAACATAAAAAACTCCTTCTTTAAAGTTTTCGCTCTGATAAAATTGTGCCTATTGACACAACATATAAGAATGTTAAACAACCTTTTGTTAAATAATAAGCTCCACACCTATATTTACTCTCAAAAAGATTGGCCATAAAATCAAAATCTTCCATGTATGACAATGCGATATGAATAAAGAATAGTAATAAGATATAAAAAGCACCCTCATATATTGTTTTCTTAATCATTGTTGCTGTGCGATATTAATGATTCAATAGTTATGTTTTGAGATTTAAATAACTCTGTTAAGTTAAGCAACCCTTTAGCCACAACCAGCACAGCCTCAGAAGCATCTTTATCCCAACTAACACCCTTAAATGAGCAATTACTAATATTCATACCTGTATTATTAGATGGTTGCTCTTTTAATTTTTTTACCAATTCTTCTTTTGACATTCCGTCGTATTCAGTACCCATTTTTACTCCTTAGTTAAAATAATATTAAAAAGAATCACACCGGTTTTATAGTGTCTCTACTTTTTCTTCGGCAAAGCTACCATCATGCACTCCGTTGACTGACACACTCTTTACAACCCAATACGGAATAAGCAGGGTAGTGTGATATAATTATAAAAGAACACAGAAAGTTAATCTATTATTGGTGAACTGTTGACTAACTTTCCATGTCTTAATCTTTTGGATAATCACCACAATCACTTGTCAAATCTTTATACAAAAACTGATAACTTTTAGCTAACTTAGGATACTCTTCCCTTATATAACACAACAACTCTGATGTATCTGGACCTATACCCTCTCCGTAACAAACTTCATCCATATCCAATACAGTTTTTGCCTGTTTCTCAGATAAACACAATTTTCTTTCCATATGCAACTCCCTAAAGAAAATACTTTAACATTAATCATAATCTTCTATTTGAATTGATAACTCACCTTCAATAGCTGAATCAATAACTGTCTTATAAAGCAACTCGTAAGCACTAGTACTCTGAGTAATTCTCATTTTCCCCTTAGTAGAATCCGCTCCCTTACCGACAAGAAGGCATCCTGCCGTATCACGCTCTGTGTTACCAATATGAATTAGTATATGTTCAAACTCAGGGACATCTAATATTTGAAGCATTCCTTTGTGAAAATCAGGAAATTTCTTAGCATATCTTTTGTTAAAACTACCAACAGTTCTAACACCAACCTGATAAGTTCCACTAGGAATTCTTGTTTCAGCAGAGACTTTATCTTCTCTAAATTCATCCTCTAAACCGAAGCAAACAAACTTATGATCTACCAATACTGTACTAAGAGTACTATATTCGTCACTTGTACACCGCTCTACATTAATTCTCATTCTTCACACCTTTTATAAAATCTATTAACTCTTGAAACTTGTCAAAAAATCTATTTTTCCTTACAAGCTCACCATCTACTTCAACAACCCAAGACAATTTAACACCTCTAGGCTTATATTTAGAAGTTCTACAATAGTCAATCTTAACACCACGATTGTTACCGATGTATTCATCTATTTCATTCATTGGATTTGCCTTTTATATGGGAAAGAAAGCGGTAGGCTCCTGATACAAGAAGCCTACCAAACCAACCTAAACGGAGTAAAGAATTCGTCAGACGGAAGGTTATTTATTTGAGTTTTTTAAGTACTCACTAAGTACATAAGCTAATACAGAATATCGAGATGATACATACAACCCAGATCGCTCCATTGCTTTTTTAGATTCTTCAGTCAATTCATTCAGTCTGTTAAATTCTGAATCTGTCTTCGTATTAACTGTAAAACTTTTAGCCATAACACCTCTTTATAATTAGAGAGGGGAAGGGGATACCCATTAATAAAGTATAGTTAATTATAGTTATTATTAAAACCCCTCACCCTCAGTACATTTTAAATATAACACTAAAGGTGTTGAAGTGCAAGCTAAAAGGTGTTGAAAAGTAATTTAATAGTACTCTAGGCAAATATTGAAAAATTAGACATATAAACTTAAGGTTCACATGAACACCTAGAGTACTTAGTTAATTTATTGTGCCATTTGTAGCAACCGTGTAAGCTGCATCTACAGCGGCACCAGCTTTTGCCCACAATGACCATGCTCCTTGGTCATCCATATTTAGTACGGCTACAGCACCTGGATCTAACCTGAACGCTTTCCCAGCAATAGTATTAGCTTCCTCAAAACCATACAAAATATCTTCAGACCCACTTCTGTTTTGGAGCATAAAATACTTGTTAAATTTGTTTGTAGAAGCCAAATTAACGGCATTAGCACTACCTGTTAAACTACCACCATTATTCACTATTGGCATACACACCTCCTTTAAAATATTCCATTTTTATATAACATAATATTATCCCTGACAAACCTGTCTTTTTTTCCTGTATTAACAGGTATATCTTCTAGGTTGTATACAACTATCGTCACTTGATCAGTATCAAATAAAGCCTCTCCATCTGTAACTGTTACTTGAAAGATGTAAGTCCCAGCTGTTGTAAAGGTTATTGTTGGTTGAATAATTGTATCGTCATCAAACAAAGTGCCTGGATCACCTGAGATTTTTACCCACTGAACGGTAACGGCACCATCATCTGTATAAGAACTATCTAGCTTTATTGAATTTGTAGGTAGCACTATAGCACTACTTGAACCTGCATAAGCAATAGGAACAGTATTTTCACCTCCACCTCCTTCATCATTCCCAAACGGAGTAGTGCCAAATCCATAGTTTCCAAATCCCATATTAAACCACCACCACGTTAAAGCCTGCATCAGACTCATCTAATGAACCCTTTATAGTAACATTAGACTTATTTACCTGAACTTGGTTTGTATGACCACCAGAACGATCCCCAAGGTACACAATTTCACTTGTTGCAGTAGTGTCTATAATCGTGTCATTTAAATTAATTGTAACATTTTGATCAGCTCCGAGGTAATAAATATAAAATAGAACCCCACCAACAGTATCAGGAATTGTTATTTCGCAATTATAGAGGTTTATAACTAAATCATTTGTTCCGCTTGACGAGTCATTATGCATATTAAAAAATTCATTGAATCCTCCACGCATAGTAAATTTTTGATCATAAAAATTAAGTGTATTCGTTGTACTTGTGGGTGCGCCGTACATCTCAAAATGAAACCTATCGATATTTAAAGTTGACCCTTCGCTGTGCCAATTGATAGTTTTGTTTTCACCCGGTTGTAAAAATCTGTGTTGAGTCCCTCCGTGCTGCTCTAATCCCCAAACTGACCCATTAGGAGTTACTCTTTTGTTAATATCTGCACAATTTATCTCTAACCTGCTGCCTTTTGCAGCAATAACATGGACAGCAGCCGTTTGAAATTGTGTCTGATTTAGGTTAAATGTACAATCTAAAAACCTACCGCTCAAAATACCATAAGCGTAAATATCTTCAAGGTTTGGCAGTTCATTAAACATGATCCCTTTGAATATCATATTTTTAACATAATCATGATTAACCGATATTGTTGGCAATTCAGACCTATCATGTAAGTTGTCAACTGTGACACAAGTGTTGGCACATACTAAAGCTGAAGTGTTTAAGAGACGACAGTTATCTGTCATATTCCCCAGAAGTTGCACATCTCTTTTCAAATCGTTTTCGTCAAAACCTAGCACAGAATTACAATTGATAAATTTATTTTGTGTAACCAATGCATTTTCTATTGAGTAAAAAATTATCGCATTTTCACAATTCATGACCTTATTCCCGTGGATTTCAATATGCAAACCACAAAGCAACATTCCGTGCGATGTCGCATCGATTTGATTATTAATAATATCGACGTGGTTTGACACAACATCTTCACAATTAATTGCATACCGTGTAGAGTCGTTAAATTGAGGTAAATTTTGTTTCCAACCCAATCCATTATTATATATCCTATTAAACTCAACTAATGAATTGTTGACTAAGTTAGATATTGCTCCTCTTTGTCCCTCCGTAAGTGTATTATTTCTAATAATATAATGGTGAGGTGTGGGTGGAGTGACTTGAAACGTGATCTGAAAACTAGCAGAAGTCCTTTTTTCCTTCATACAGCAAAATCTTACTTTATCTGCACTAACAGGAATTTTAATCAATTCTAAATATTTGAAATACTCAGCTTTAATAAACGTATCTGTGTCGTCATACCATGCTATTAATAACGTTTGATGTTCAAAATCTGGAATCCTTTGATACCCAACATTTGTACGTAATATCATTTCTCCACATATAATATTAGATAATGATACTAAATTAGTAGTGTAAGCCCCTACGACACCAGTGTCTATAGTCCCATCAACTCGGCTTACCATGCCTTTATAAAACGTTCTAGCTTCATCATACGGCAGAAATGACCCGTCATCAGGATTATGATCAGTCATACATGTTAGATGGTCACCCATAAACCCCTTTATTGTCATATTACTAACTTCACAAAATGCTGAACCTTTTGAATTAAAGATACCATTAGTTAATTCTCTAAGGTTTTCATCAGGGTCAACAAATGATCTCTCATATCGATCTCCTATTAATGTCCCATTTGTAATTTTAGAGTTTTTCGCCCTAGCAAATCCAAACACATTACCTGGGATTTCATTCGGTAAGTATGAGCCGTTATCATAAGGATTTCGTATTGTTGTACCACTAGTTGCAGTTTCGTCAGAGTCAAACAGAACAGATATTTCTGACCTATTAAAGTCAAATTCTAAGCCCGTCTGCATTACCATTTCAAATTCTGCATGTAAAACAGATGTTACATCATACCCTGGAATGTTCTCATAGCAAACATTATAATGCCCTCTTTTTAAAACAGCCTTCTGGTATCCATTATTGTGAGCATAAACAAGAGCTTTTTCTATTCCTTTTTTATTATTATAAGCAACATCCCATTGGGCTTGCGAATATCCCCCGCCCGTTCTATTATCACCTTCTGTTATAGTCCACTGATTTTCTACACCAACGCCATTTTTTACAAGTGGAATTAAGTACGTAGTCTCTAAAGCATCTATAATTTTTTTCATGGATTCTAAGAGCGGAATGTCATACCTGTCATGACCCAGATCAGGCAATGTGTGTTCTTTGTAAATTGTTGTACTCATACAACCTCTTTCTATATTTTAAATTAAAAAAAATATCAAGTTTTAAATGGCTGCAATAAAAAAAGGCCCTCTCTGGAGAATTAGAGAGGGCCTAGGCTGATAAAGAGCACAAAAGGCTCTTTATACACCACACAAGCTTTTTTGAGTGAATATATATAATTATCCACCGACTCTCCTTTGTTTTTTGTAGGAATGTCTTTCCCCTGATACAAAGGGACAATTTGTTGCCATGATTTCAGCAAAGACAAGCTCTCCAAGGATCGAGCATATTACTTGTCCGGCTTCTGATACATTTTGATCCCCTTTTATAGCAGGGCATTCAATACACTTGTTTACTTCAAAACTCTTCCCCATCCTCATACCTTTCTACAACAGCTATACCAGCTTTACAATTCTCACAAAAAACAGTGGCTTTAATAGTAGATATGGGCTCTAGTACTAAAAATTCTCCACCACAGATATTACAAGCACCTTCTACCATAAGCGTCATCCAGTTGACCGCATCTATTTCTGGTTTATTGACAAATTTAAAACTCATTCTAACTCCAGTTCTAATTGCACGAAGTTTGTTTTTTTAAGTCTTTCAACTTCATCCTTAAGCTTTTTATTCTCTTCTTCCAGTATCCCATTTTGATCTTTATAACCTTTGACTAAGCCAGTAAAAACGGCAATTGCATCTTCTTCAGTAATAACCATTCTTACTATTGTAGATCTCTTGTTGCTATCTTTTAATGCAATATCTACATCAATTATGGTGCTATTAGTCCAAGATTTGTTTTTAATAGTATAAACATTGGCAATTTTAAAAGACTTATCACGATTTGATTGTTTTTTAGGAGATCTTAATATATTCATTATATATTCTCCATTGCATCATATTCTTCACGAGTATTTCTATTTATAGCATCGAAATCATTGTACCCGCTCTTGTATCTCTTTTTTTGAAGCTTAGTTATGTTTGCACTAAAGACATCTTCCATCCTGTAATCAGACTGAGTAGCTATTTGTACTAGAATAGTGCTAATGCATGAGCATTTGTATTTGATTTTATCAATATTGTCTTCTTCATACTGATTGTGTCTTTTTATTAAGTTAAGCAATTCAATAGAGTCACTCATCAATCTATCAAGAGAGTCTTTTTTTGAATTAGTAGAGTAAGCTCCATTACCAAAGTCGAAAGGAATTCTTTTATATATAAGTGATAAAAACCAACAAATATCTCCAAGTTCCTCAAGAGTGTTAGTATATGTGAACGAATCATACAATTCTTTTACTTCTGTAACAATCCCAGCAGAGGCATGATACAGATCGGTTTTGTAATCATCACTTACTTTCATTGTAGCCTCTGACGACTTCGCATACTTTTCAAAATACATCTTTACTCCTCTTCCTCTTTAGAAGACTCTTCCAACTCTTCTCTTAATTGAGTTGCAAAATCTATAAACTCATTTATAATATTAATACTAGCAACAGGCGATCTTGGTATTTGGTAGTTCAATTCTTTTGCCATCTTCTTTTGTTTTGAACTAGAAAATCTACCTGTTCTGCTTTTTGCTTCAATAGGGCACGCTATTAAATATTTATCAGTAAGAGGTAGGAATATCATATCATCAGGCCACCCAGCAAGAGAATCTGAAAATATCTTTTTCATATAAGTAGGAACATTTGCTTTTTTGCTGTGTATCCAACGCCATATAGAATCAGGTATCCTTATGTGAGGTAAAGCCTTTAATTCTATGTACATATCAAGAGCTTCTTGGACTGGACTCTCTGTGTCTGAGCCTTCTTTTGCAGGTAGATCTTTCTTTTTTCTAAAACCTACCTGTTCTTCTTTAGAGAATTTCACTTGTCTCGCTCCTTTAAATAAGCGTGTTCGCATAAATTTCTAAAAAACTCAGATTTATTGGTCTTATTTTTAACCCAATTGTATATTAATTCTGAGGAGAAAGTTATTCGGATTGATAAGGTATATGATGGTTTGTTTCTATCACCACTTAAAGGCTTTACACCGGATTTTTTTTTCATCAAACCCTCTTTTAAATGGAAGACCGGTATTACTGCCAATTTCATACCAGTCTTCTACCTTACATAACCGTTATATGTAATATACTATTCATGTAACATGAAATAAAGTGTTTAATTTTAATAAGGGGCGGTTGTGGATGAACTAATAAAAGTGATGGCTTCAGGTCTTCCCTGGTGGGGTCAATTCGCCCTAATCATAGTTGGTTTTGGTATTCAATACGTTGTTATGAGACACAAACAACAACTAGAGTCTTCCAAAGCCAACGATTCTTTAAAACAAGCCAATGAATCTTTAAAGCAGAAAAGTCTATTATTACACAACGCCACTGAGACTTTCTTCAATGAAAAATACTATATAAAGAAAAGTACTTTCATTGACCAGAAAGGCATAGCGTCCCGCATACTCCAACAGTTTATTAACAGCCTTGCATCAAAGTATGAACAAGGGTTACAATCAATGGAGATCGAAACTGGGGATTCTGAATTGCTCATCTTGGCTTTTGATGGCTTCCTTAGTAAGATTAAGGAGGAAATAATGGAGCACGTTGAGAAATTTATAACGTCTAAAGATTTTGAGTCTGACAATTATATGGATACTCAAAATGGGATTACAAATGTTTCTAATGAGATAAGCTTACATCTAGATAATGCTGTAAAGAAACAATATTCAGAAAAGAGGTACAAAGTTAGGCTATCTGACGGAATACCTAAAACTCCTATTACTGATATGATGACAGATATATACAAACAAGCGAAATCATCGTATGATAGGGGGGAGTCAAAGATCAAAAATCTAAAGAAATTATATGAGGAACAAACACAGTCTATTATTGGTGGTACATTATGAAGTCTAAGAAACAGAGTGGTAGAAAAAAAGGGAAAAACTCTTGGATTAATAGTAGAACATTAGTTCCACCAAAGCACGTAGGATTGAATGTTTCTCAGGAAAAATGGGATTCGATTTTTGGTCGTAAAATAGATGAATCCACTAAGGTTAAATAAATGCCTGTAAGAACCACAGACGGCTTAAACGCTAAGAAATACAACAAGCATAAGAATACGTATAAAGGTATAGAGGTTAAAGAAGCTAACGTTAAGTTGTTTCATAACCTCTTTATGGAGTCTATGGCTGAATCATGGAAGTATGACCTTGAAAAGCTACAACTTCAGCAATCTGGTGAATTAACTGAATCTCATGAGAGAAGAATTGAGTTAGAGTTCGCCCCTTTAAAAAAAGACATCAAAGGCTTATACAACATAATGTGTATGCTTCGACTTACTGTTAGAGATAAGTTTAATAGAAGTCAGTCATATAGAGACGATATGACGAGAAGGTGTCGTGATGACTATGCTACATGGATAAACTACTTTGGATGGACTGATGACTCAAGGCTTGTAAGTATGGGGATGCAGTCATTAGTTCCATTCGTTATGACTCAATCCCAAGAGACGGCACTTAAGCTTATAGATAAGTGTATTCCAGCTCGTAGATCAGTTCTTGTTGAAAAGAGTCGTGCTGAAGGTATTACAGAGCTTCTTGCACATTATGATGTATGGAAGTGGCTTTACACACCTGGTTATAAAGGTGGTTGGGGTAGTAGAAAACAAGATCTTGTTGATAAACGTGGTTCTCCCGGGTCACTCTTTAGTAGATTAAGGCGTATTATCTACAAACTACCTGTAGAGATGCGACCGGACGGCTATCATCAAGAGAGAAATGCTAATGATAAAATACTAACACTGCATAATCCTAATATGAACTCATACCTTATTGGTGAGGGTGGAGACAATATTGGTCGTGGTGATAAATATACTACAGCTAAGGTCGATGAAAAAGCTTTCGTAGAAAACCCAGAAGCGGTAGATGAAGCGTTATCCAACACCTGTGACTGTCAGATAGATATATCTACACCTAATGGACAAGACCACTTCTATAAAAAAAGGATGTCTGGTAAAGTAGAAGTGATTACTCTTTGGTGGTACAATAATCCATCTAAGAATATCAACTGGAGAAAAGGTAAAAGACCACCTTCGGGAACTTGCTACTGGTATGAGTTTCAAAAGCTAAAACATGATGAAGTGATTGTTGCAAAAGAGATTGATATTGACTTTTTAGCTTCAATTGGTGGTGTTATGATTAAGCCTGAATGGGTGAGATCGGCTACAGACTTTCAGTTGAAAAAAGAAGGACCAAGTATAAGTGGTCTTGATATTGCCGCAGGAGGGAAAGATAGCACTGTTTATATAAACAGAACAGGACCAGTTTGTGAGCTACCACAACCAATCCCTTTCTCATCTCCGACCACATCGGCATGGGCTTCAGCAGATCTGTGTAATGAAGACAATGCTAGTATCCTAGTTTATGATCAAAACACCCTAGGAGAAGGATTATATGCACTATTGAAAGAGGGTGATCGTAAGGTTAGGTTTGATCTTATTGGTGTATATGGGCAAGCTAAAGCCTCAGACAGGCTCTATGATTCTGAGGGGTTAAAAGGTTATGAGAAGTTTAGAAATTTAAGGGCTGAGATTTGGTGGAGCCTTCGTAAAAGATTTGAGAAAACTCATCTTCATGTGACAGGAGAAGCTCAGTATCCTGAAGAGGAGATGATTTCTGTTCCAAGTGGAGATCAGGAGTTGTTAAATCAGCTTAGTTCGCCTCGTATCGTTTTTTGCCCAAATGGGAAAATCGGTGTAGAGTCTAAAAGAGAAATGGCATCAAGAAATGTACCTTCTCCAGATAAAGCTGATGCATTATCATATTGCTACTATCCTTTGGAGAGTAACAATGCTGTCCTGCCTCATTTTAAAAACACCAATAGCGAGAATTACAAAACCTTTCAACTACATAAGCAGATGCCTATAGATATGTATGTGTCCATATACCATACTAATGATATGAAGGTGTACATGAATGTCTGTGGTCTTGATATGAACACAAGAAAATTAATGATCATTAGCGAACACGTTTACGATTTCTTTGATCCTGAAGAAATTGCAAGAAACGCATGGGAGTCGGCTCAAGGGTTTTCTATCGTAAAATGGCTTGGAAATGAAGAGATCTTTGCTGGATTAGAAAAGGGTAAAAATGTAATCTGGTATGAATACAGAAAAGCAAAAATAAAACTAACAAGAAACTATAGGAGTGACCCGAAAACGGCTATAGACACTCTTGATAGAATGTTTAGAGATGATTATCTTGCAGTCCATGAGGACTGTGACAAAACAATGAATCACATAAGAAATTGGAAAAATATAAGTGGGAAACCTCAAAACAACTTATACTTTGCATTATGTTTAGTACAGGTTATTACGGCTTTAAAGAAGAAAAAGATGGTTTATACACCACCTAAAGTCGAAGATAAAGGATACAATATTTTATAATTTTTCATTCCTATGTTATATTTAGTAAAAAGGGGAATGTATGTCTGTAGAAAAAAATGCTGTAGAATCTGCTATGAATCTGAAGGGTGATTATTTCGGTAATTACTATCAGCGGTTTCTTGATGCTGATGATGCGGACGCAGGAGACCGGCAGCGAGCTTTAAGCAACCTTAGATTGTATATGCCAACGACTGCTTGGGATATGTTTCCAGGTGAGGTTCGGCAACAATTTACAGAACAATCTAGGAGACCAAGTAAATACAACTTAATTCCTAATTATGTAGAAGGTCATGCTGGAATGCTAACATCTTCTAATAGTGTTGACCCTGAATTTGTTGACTCTGAATCTGATGACGTTGATGTTACTCAAACATTAAAATCGTTAAAAAGAGTCTATTTAGCTGATAAAAATATTTTTCATTATGACCAATCTCACAATGCATCTGTTCTAAACGGCTGTATTTATAGAGGCGTTGAAGAAATAATGATAAATAGAAGTCAGATGGACCCATTAGGGCGACCAAAATTTAAAAGCTTATCACCTACTTCTGTGATTTTTGACCCTACAGCTGTACAAACTGATGATATCGGTTCTGAGTCTAAAGAGGCTTGGAAACGTTTTTATTTATATCCTGGTGAGATAAAGAATTTATTTCCAGACTCGGCAGAAGCGGTGAGAGGTTATCTAGCCGGTCAAAGCAATTTCTCTGAAGCTCGTTCTTTTGTTAATGTGCCTGAAGAATTATACTGGCAGAACAAGTATATGGTTGTGGAATGGTATCATTCTATAACTGAAAAGGTTGAGATAGCATACGACTCAGAATCTATGATACCACTTCCTAACAGTCCTAGTTATAAATTCGGATCAGAGGAAGATTTTAACTTTAAGAAGCAATGGTCTGAGAGTCAAGGTAGACAGCTCAATCCATCTGCTATTACTGTTAGAAAGAAAAAAGAAGATGCATTGTATGTAACAACTTTTGCTCCTGGGCTAAGTGCTGTACTTCAAAACAAACGTGATGAACGTCAAATCAAGAGGACAGATGGAAGTGCTCGATTACCTTTTTATGTTTGGGCTTTTAGTCAAAAGAATGGTAAAACTACTGGTGTGGTAGACACTATTCGTGATGCCCAAGAAGATATAAATAAAAGAGAAGCAGCAAGAACTAAGTTTATAACTCAGACACCTCAACAGAAAATGATTGTTCACCCAGATGCTTATGGTGATGATCAGGCTAAAAGAGATGAACTTACTAAAAACCTAAATGATCCCTCAACACCATTTTTCTTAGATGAAGGTGCACCTCCGGGAGTACCTCTTATTACTAATATCAATGGTGTGCAAGTGCCTCAAGCTTTTTTCCAAGATGAACAATTTAAGATAAATCTTATGGATAGAATGAGTGCTTTTAATCCATCTATGCAAGGTTTAGAAGGTAAATCGGGAGAATCGGGCATACTCTTTGCACGTAAGGTTGTAGAAGGTAACACTATTAATAAAGTAAGAGCTGGAAGACTTCAAGAATATCAGATGGATAAATTTGAAGGATGGTTTCAACTTGCTAAGAAGCTTTATGGTGGTGATACTAGTGATGAAAAACTAGTAAATATGAATAGGACTTTTGTAGAGTCTGATGGGAAAAAGGTTGTTCTTAATAAAATTGAAGGACATGATGCTTTTAATCAGCCTATCATTGTTAATGATCTGTCAAAACTCAGAAGAGTTCACGTTATTATCAATGAAGTTAAACAAAGTGCCTATGAGAAACAAATAAGTAGAGAAGTGAATGTTAGCTTATCTAATGTTTTAGGACCAAACACTCCATACAAAGCAGTACTTGATGCTGAATTAGTTAAGAGTGTTGATAATATGACACCAGAAAACAAAGAGCTTATAGATAATATTGCTAAGTTGAGCATAGAAGCTACAACAAAGAATCTTGAGTTGCAAATTGCTCAAGCTGATATGCAAATACAACAAATGCAAGGTGGCGGCCAGCAACAGGGAATGCCTGGGCAACCGCAAGGTCAAGGTGGTATGGAGATGCCTCCAGAATTATTAAATGCACAGGCCACACAAGATGTCGGTGCTCAAGTAGCATAAGGAGAAAATGAATGAGTTATAATCCAACAGAATTACAGGAAATGGTTTTAAATGGGACTCCAGAACAAAAAGCAGAAGCTCGTGGTATTCTTGAGGGAGTTGTTAATAACAATGTTCCAACAGAAGCACCAGCTGGAAATCCTGCTCAACCTGCAACTGAAGTACCCATACAACCTGTTCAAGAGGTAGCTCAAGCACAACCTATTCAGCAACCTGCTCAAACAGAAGTTGCACCTCAACAACAGTATTTTACTACTGCTTATCAGGGCAAAGAAGAGAAGTTTGAAGATCCTGACGGGTTTTTAAATAGAAAAGATTTGAATGGTGTCAAAAATATGGCAGCACATCAAATGAAGCATATTGAGACTTTAAGCGGACAGCTTACGGCACAACAAAATGAAGCTCGAAGTGCTATTGAAACGGTAAATAATGAGAAAGCTGAGTTGCAAAGGAAGATAGATGAGATGAACGCCAAGCTTGCTCAACCTCAAGTTCAGCAACCTGTTCAACCTCAAACACAACAATATCAACCAGTGGACCAAGCACAAGTTAATGGCTATAACCAAAATTATGCTCAACCACAATATCAGCAAAATCCGTCAAACGGCTTTATCCCACTACCAGAAGATACTATGGAGTGGGAAGGTCAACAGGTCGGAGCTATAAATAACGGTCTATCTAAAATTGGATCTATAGAGTCTCAAGTTGCTGAACTTAAAAAAGCACAGGACGAGTTTAATGCAAAGAATGCTGAATTAGAAAAGCAAAGACAAGCTCAACAAGAACAAGAGCAAGCAGAAGCTTCAAGAAAATCCTTTGTTAATGACGTAAATGGTTTTATTACCTCACACGAAAAATATAAGGTTCTTGGTAGCGACATAGATGCTTACGATTCTAAAGCTGGTGAATGGATGACAAATTTAGCATCAGCAAACAATGTACGTCCACCGTTATACCAAACAAAAGAAGCGTTGGATGAGTATGAGAGAAAAAGAACAGAAGTAGCTAGATTGTATATGGAGGGTAATCCTATGGTTACAACTTCAGCTGGTCACTTGCAAGAACCTCAAGGTATAAGAGAATACTTTGAAGTCTCTCAATTAATAAACAAACAAAATAATGAATATCAAAACTATGATATAAATGGTAACCCTCGCAGAATGAGTCTACAAGAAGTGTGGGCTTTAGAGAATATGAAAAACGGTGGATTTCAAAGTGCAATGAATTCTGTCGAAGATCAAGCTCGAATGCAAGGTGTCCAAGCAATGGCAAATGTACAAGGTGATATAGCTAACCATGCTTTAAATCTCTCTGATACGGCCACTCAGTCTACTCCAGATGATGGTATAACCAAAACCAGTATGGAAGAGTTAAGACGCATATTAAACCAGAACCCTGTGGAACTCATGAGAGATCCTGAAAAGAAAAAACAGTACGATGCAGCGGTTCTACAAATTAATAGTATGACTGGAAATTAGAAAGGAATAGCAAAATGGCTGTAACTCCTGGTGTTGGGATATTAGTCCCAGATAGTATAACCGCAAAAGAAGCGGGTGACCTGTTAAGACATTCGTGGTCAAATGAAACAAACATGGAATCTCTTTTAGTAGATCCATTAATGAATATACCGTTACTCACGGAACCTGTAGATCCTGGGCAAGACCGAAAGTCTTTCTCTCTTAAAGAAGGATACTTGTTTCATGATGTAACACCTCCTGGTATGGAGTCTTACGTTAGAACTGTAAGACTTCAACTTACGAAATCATTGTCTGGTGCTGCTCAAGAAGGTAACGCAACTTACTTACTTGGTAATGAAGAAGACATTAAAGTAAAGCAGTTTTCTGCTTATGCTAATGATTGGAGACATGGGGTAACAACTCAAGCTTATGGTATTGATTATCGTGAGAATGAGCCTACAAAAGTATACCAATCGGCAAAACCTCTTCTTGCTCAGTGGCAAGGTGAATACATGGGTTGGAATGCTCGTATGGCGTTAATCCAACGTATTTCAAGTAATCTTACTACTGCTCCAATAAGTTTAACGCCTTCTTGGAATCAGAATTGGCATATACCTGGTGTGGCTTCAGCAAGTCAACCTGCTTATAGTGCTGTTGATGCGACTTATGAAACAAATATTATAGCAGCAATGGATGGAGCAACTCAAGCAGATGCACATCTTACAGTTTCTAACTTACTTGAGTTAGAGCAAGTTGCTAGAGATAAGTACATCAAACCTGTTAAATGGGAAGGTAAAGAACTTTATTTCTTATACGTATGCCCTGAAGAGTATAATTTTATGAGAGATTCTATCAATACTGGATCATTTGGTTCATATTGGCAGGATACGGCAGCTCTTGGTAGTGCAGAACTTGATAAGGTAATCCCAAGTGACAAATTTGTTATCGGTGATGGACTTGTTGTTTGTCGTGATAATCGTGCGGCAGCAATTGGGCAAGGAATAGCAGCAATTAACGCTTACTATCTTAAACAAGGTAGAAATGATGAGCGTAAAGTGATTGCTGAGACTAAGAAGTGGAATGCAAATATACTTCTTGGTCAAAGTGCATTAGTGAAATTTCAACCTGAGAAACCTCACTATGAAGAACAGTATGACGTGTACAAACAGTTCAAAGGTATTGGATATTTTGGAGCTTGCTCTTATATGATTCCATCTTTTGATCTTGACACAAAAACTGATACTTCAGCACAACAAGAAGGATCAATGATTGTTCCTACAGAAAGAACAATACTTTAATTAGTTATATGGGGTTGTTATTTACAGCCCCTTATACAACACAAGCATAAGGAGAAAATGTGCATAGTAATTTAGTTAAACTACCTGACAATGTGAAGAAGAAGCCTGGTCTTGATATGACTGAGGAGTTTTGTAATCTCTCAGGTCTTGATATGATAGAATTGCATCATTCAAGAGGAGCGTATCCAGCGGCAATAGGATGTGGTGGGTTTCAAGGTGCTGAAATAGCATATACTGGTGGTGGTAATGGGAGAGCGGTTTATACTTTTGTTCCCACTAGAACAATTCATGGTGAGGATGTTAGAACTACACTCCCATTAAGTTTTAAGCCAGAAGAGCTTACTGACCACTTAAAGGCTTGGTGTCCTGATACTGAATACAATAGAGATTATATTGCAAAGACTCTTTATGGTGGTGGACAAGTGTTTTTTGTAGCAAATGCCAAAACTCTAAAAGAGATTGATAAGGTTGCTATAGAAAAAGGCTATAATAAAAAGCCTAAAGTCCGTGAATCGGAAATACTAGAAAATCAACAAAGTACTATAGCAGATCAACAAGCTGAAATTGAGATACTTAAAATGAGACTCTCAGACTCTTACAAAACTCCTGAGCTTATTGCAGATAAGAAGACTAAAGAGCAGAAGATGAGAGATGAAGCTAGAAAGTATGTTCATAAGCAAGATGCTGAGTATTTAGCCAAATTAGAAGCTAAAGCTGAAGCTAAAGCTAAAAAAGAAGGTAAAGATCCTAGTTCAATCTTTATCACAAAAGATTATAGAAAAGTTATAGCTCCTAAAATAGAGCAGGTTTTAAAAGAAATGTTATCTGGAAAATTTAACCCAGAAGAGTAGTTATGCTTACGACAAGAGAATTATTAGGCATTATACAAGAGTATATGGATGAACAGCCAAAAGAAAAGATCCTTATGTATTTAAATAGGTCTTATCTAAGGCTGTGTCAAAACGATATTAAAGACTTCGTATTCCTTATTTGTCGTGATGATTTTGGGAATGATGCTTATGACAATGATGATCTAAAATTCTCTTATCCTGTATTACGGCAAAAATATAACAAAGCTCCTAGTGATGAGGCTCCTGATTACATACCAATGCCATCAAGTGTTGATATTATTGCTGAGAATTTTACTGATGAGGATGGTAATCTTCTACTAAAAGAATTGACTACTGTATTTATATACAGGGGGCAAGTTGTAACTTGCAGAAAGGTTAATGCTTTTTTTGTTATAAGAAATTTTAACCTTAACTATTACTATTACCCTATAAATCAGGTTCCGTATGAGCCTTTTACACCATACTTTAATGACGGGTACATTCGTCCATCAAATACAAATAGTGGTAATTTGCAACTATCTCGTTTTCCTTGTGACCTAAGACCACCAACTCAAGACAAATCAGCATTCTCTGTGTTTTATGATAAACCCTATGGGGACGCTACTGATGCGGATGAATCAAATAATTACTTGGGAGACGTTTATTGTGAGTTTTGGTTTACGCCTCCATCCTTAGCTACACCAGACTCAGTTATGTTATTGGATACTGGTAAGTGGCAAGACGAGTTAATAAACGGGGCAGTCGGCTATTATGAAGATATGGTTAATGGGGATTCTACAAGACTTAAAGAGTTTTTGAAGTTTAATCGTAAAGAATTTATGAATGAAGGTAATTCTAATATTCATAATAAAGGGAATCAACAGTACAAAACAAGGGATATCGGCTAATGTCTCGCAATAAAAGAAGATTTTCCCCTCATAGCAGGAAGTTCAACGAAAGAGGAGTTGAGCGTAGAGATGACAAATTTGTTGGTTTAGCTACAGATCATATAAGAACGCCTAAAGATCACCTTGAAGAGCTTGAGAATGCAAGAGCTTTTAAGTCTGAGATTAGAGGGCGAATCGGGACTTTATTGCATAATAGAGCTGATTATGAACTAAATCCAAGTCAAACGGAAACATACTCACAAGCATTAGCCTCTGGTGGTATCATATACGAGGCAAAAGGAGCTCTCCCTGTTGAGGGTGATATATTTATTACAACAAGTCATAATGATTTTTCAGGCTCCCCACTTGCGGAAGCTAAGAGATTATCACTAAATAGTAAAATATCTCCAGAGTATGACTATCCTAATACATGGGCTTATGATTTCTATAGTGTCGTAACATCTGATACCAAACCTGCATATATTGGTAATCTTTCTGTGCCTTATTTTAGAAATCACATTTCAAGAATATTAACGTCTGGTACTGATCTTTTCCATGTTAGTAAGTCAGGCAACACTATCACAAGAACTCTTACAACATCAGCTCCTTTTACAAATGATCTCGTTGGGATGTACTTTGTTTATGGGGCATTGGACACACAGTCTGACGTTTTTGTTGGAGTAAGAGATGTTATTACAAGTGTTGCAGATTCAGATACTCTAACAGTAACTAGTACTGGCCTTGTTGATGATGGTGGATACCAATTGAATGTTATTCAACCTAAAATATATTCCTCATTATATATGCCTTCAGTGGGAAAAATGTATTTTCATGCTGGAGAAGAAGTATATGAGGTGGCTATACCTATTATGAAATGGTCTAAGTTATGTGGCATCTCTGATCTGAAACCTTTTCCATCAGACTCTATTATGAGTGAAGTTAAAGGTGATGTTTTGCTTGCTAATGATAATGGGCACTTTAGAATTAAGGTTAGCAAAGGTAATGAACCTTCTCACTATTGGAAGGTTAATACGGCTAGACCTAATAAAGCTCAAAATGCTCAGAAGTATTTTTTCGGCTTTGAAGATTCTGTATCTTCTGTAGGAGAAAATCCATATTCGCCATTAGGATTTTCAGGATTAACAAGTGATGGCGAATCAGACAAAACAGGTGGAATGTTACTTTCATAAGGAGCAGGAATGGCAGTACCAGACGTTGACCTTCAGTGGGCTACGGGGCTAAATGCGGTTAAGATAATTGAACCAAGTCCTACTCAAAAGGATATCGGTTATGATGTTGGGAAATTTCCCATTCAAGGTGAATTTAATTATTTATTTAATGGTTACTATCAGTGGTTTCAGTATTTAACTGCCAATGTAACAGGTGCTATTGAAGATGTTGAATCTATCTCAAAGGATTTTACATATCTTAATGATACTACTTATGGTGCTATTTCAGATCCTACAGCAAACGACAAAATCAATAAAAAAGTTTCTGCTAGTCAGGATATTTCTATACAAAGTACCGCTGTCGGTATTATAGAGGGTCTTGATTATAGATCTGGGGGTAACCAGCTTATAGTTGATATTGGTTCGTGCTATCTATACAAAGCTTTTAGTACTAAATGGGGCACTCCTGTACTTAAGTTTAATTTGAATAGCCAATTTGTAGGATCATTTATCAAGACTGGTGATTGGGATTATTTTGGTATTACTGGATTCGTAGCTTCTGGGTCAAGTGTTTTTGGGTCAGGTGTTACACTTTACGCCTTTGCCTTAGCTTCAACATCAACTTCATCGGTTGCTATTATTGGAGATACGTCTTTAAATGCCACTAATGCTGTAAGTGCTTTTGCATCAACATACTCAGTGGATGTTAGTACTGTTTATGTAAGGAGAATAGCATCTCTTGTTGTAGGCTCTGATACTCAATCTATATCATTAAATCATCTTGGGAACTATACATCTGTATCAACAAGTGGTGTTACAAATAACACTCAGGCTGGAAGATATGTTTTTACTGACAGTGCCGGATTGTTTATTCCCGCTACAGCTGTCCTTTTGGGTGGAGCTACAGTTTCAGTTAACTTGGAAAATAGCGTTATGACACCTATCTTAAGCCAGTCTGTTGTTGATTTGACAATTTCATATAATGGTACTTCTTCGAATAGGCATACTGTTCAGGTTAGCCAATATAATGATACTTTGACTGTTAATCCATATAAAACATCCAGCAATTACTCTACAAATTTAGTACAAACAAATGGGTTTAATGCATTAATAAGTGCAAGCACGTTTGATATATCTGTATCATCTAATACATTTGATATTGGAAATATTTCAACAGGAGCGTCTCCAGCTTCAGATATTCTTTATTTGGATATTAAAGTAAATGGTTGGACTGATTACAGGGAGCAATACAAAATAGGGTAATTTTTAAAAAAAGAGGAATATATGCCATACATAACCGTGAACGGCTATCAAGTCCCGCAGATAGGTACTCAAGATACAGAGAGTCCTAATTATGCGGATGCAATAGAAACAGTATTAGTATCTTTACTTCAAAACAAAAACACAGCTACTGCCAATCTTGATGTGTTTATACCTGGAACAGGAGTTTTGTACTATACCGCTTCTGGTGTTACTATTGCCGATGGTGATTTTAAGTATGAATTAGAAGCAGGAACAGGTGACTTTTTAGCTTTTATTAGAAGGTCAGGCGTTTGGGTGGAGTATAAAAGATCTCATGAGGATTCTGGACGTATTTTGGAAACATTTATAGGTAAAAACTCTCATTCTCATACATCTACCACAGAAAGTGACGACTCTCACATTTTAACATCTAATACTAATGGTCAAAATAGAGTTGGAGCGGATGTTGTTATTCAAAATGTTGACAATCTTGGTGTTGGTGATAGTTCTGCTGGGAATCCTATTATTATAAACACTCAAGGGTCTGTTGGCACATCTGACCTTACAAGTCTAATACAAGGTATTGCACTGGTCGTGTCTGGGGATGCTGTTGCTGAGAAGATAGCTCTAAATATTAGACCTAATTGGACTTATGCACTTAAAGTTAATGCTGAAACAGCTCAATCACCTTTAGCTGGGTATACTTATGATGGTGTGACTGTGACGAATAGATCTGTAGAGTTTTCAACTCCAGGAAACGATGTTAGTATTTTTGTGAGTGACAATGATACAATCATACTAGGGTTTACAAGCCCCTTCTCAATATTTGAAGCAGCGTTAGCAACTGGAGCAAATCAGAATATTCTTGCAACATATCAGTATAGTACAGGGAATGATACATTTGCCCCTTTAACGATCAACAGTGATACAACTAATGGATTTACATCATTGTCTGGGCAAATATCGTTTAACCCTCCTGTTGGTTGGGCTACAAGTAATTTGTACCAAGGTGACTCAGTTTTAGCTCTTTATTATATTGAGATAACAAGAACAAGAAATGGATTATCAACAATTCCTATTGAGAGTCAGTTTAAGTTATTTCAATCTGGAGGCTCTGATATGTATATTCATGGAGATGGATGTATAGAACCTGTAACAATTTCAAATTCGGCAGCTGGCAATAATTGTATTTATTTTTCTGTAGAAAAGAATACCTTGTGCTGGAAAAACAAAGTTGGTGTCGTAAACACAATAGATATAACGGTGGCATAAATGAGTTATGGTAGTGGTACATGGGGAGTTGGAGTTTGGGGCGTTGATGATGAAGCTGGGCCTATAATTACTGATATAGATGCCCCTGAATATGATCCTAATCCATTAAGTGATAGGATTGATGTTAAATTCAAGTATCGTTATCTGATAACAATGAGTAGAAACACAGGTGGAAATATTGCTTTAGGCCGTATAGATGCGGCACTAGGGCAAGAATTAGAACATGAGAGTGCTTCAAACATTCCTCCACTAAGAGGAAATGACTTTTTAGAGTCAATAACTTTTAGTGATATTTCAGCATCTCCAGATAGCGATAATGTTATTGAATTAAGGGGTCCTTCTGAGAATAATGAACATTACACTCACTATTCAATATATAGGACAAAAAACACATTAGCCGATGATGCGGATTTTGAAACAGTAGAAGATACTTTTTTATATGTAGATGATGTCCCAGTTGTTAAATTTGGATATGCAACAAGTTTTGTTGGTGAACCAGACGGAAATAGCGGGCTAATGGTATTTCAAAGTAAAACTATGGGTGTTGAAGACGTTGGATCGTCTATTTCTGATGAGTTCGCTGGTGAGGCTTACGAGATTGTGGATTATGTTGAAAGAAATGGTGACAATGTTGTCTTTAGAGTAATGAATAGATCTGACCCTTTAGTTCTGAATCCTGGTGTAGATAAATGGTACACTATTGGTGCTGACTGGGTTTTCCAAGGGGAACGAGTTTTTGCTGACAATGGAGATGTTTTATATATAGCAAGTTCATGGCAACGTGATTTTATTAGCACTGATGTTGGGAAACAAATCTTTTGGGCAGATGGAAGCGTTTCTGTTATTCGCAAAGTAAATAATATTAGGGAAATCGTTCTTTTTGAACCAGATTTAATTCCTGAAGATTTTAATGGTACAGGTTCATTTATAGGTGTAATTGGGTATCTTGATAGAACTTATAACGACTTCACAGAGGACTCAACTCTTACAACATATCAAAGACGTGGAGATCCTTTTTACTTTCTACAAACTAGGTTTTTTGCTCCTTTACCTGATGGTGGGTATTCTGCTGTAAAAGGTGGAGCTTATTTTGTTAGCTCTTTGGTTAATAGTGAATATTACTATTCTCAATTAAGAGAGTTGTATAGAACGGGGTCATATCATCCTTCAATACAACTTAATACAAAACCTGTAGGAACTATAACAAGGTTAAAAGATTACCCTGAAGTTTTAGCTATATTTGGAAAGCATTTTACATATTATCTTGATACTACTGTAGAAGTTAATGGTGGAGAATCCTTACTAGGTGAATTTATTGTAACCTACTCTGATCCTAAATTAATAACAAACAGAGTTGGTTGTAATAGTGAAGGTTCGGCTGCTTCTATTGATGGAGGTGGTGAAATCATTTTAACAAATGAACCTGCTGTTAGATTTTTTGATGGATTTAAATACAGTGATAATATCGCTCTTAATACAGTACAGGATAGTAAAATATCTCAACTCAAAGTTGACACTGTTTTAGAGTGGGACAAAAGACGTGGTTTAAGTATTTGGGGGGTAAATGGCTAGTCCTGTTGTAGATTACACGGTTGTTCCTAATAGTGGAATTACTCCTCTAACAGTTACAATTACATTAAACTCTGTTATGATTGATGGGTTTGATCTTGATCCGTATTCTATCGCCCATTTTGGGTTTTTAAAAAGTAATGGATCATTCGATGCTCTTCAAATGTCACATTTTGGTTACTATTTGGCATTGCCAGCTATTAACTATATATGGAAATTTGGTGATGGTAACACATTTGTAGGTGAAAACCCTAGAACTCATACATACACTACACCAGGGGATTACATTTTAAAGCTATGCCTTATTGTAGACAGTGTCGCTTATGAATACCCAACAACAGTAACAGTGTTAGCTTCAGAAACCAGCTTAGTTGGCCTTGGGCAAAACCCTTCAAGAGAGTCTCTTAATTATGGGAATGATGAAACTCAAGGTTTTGGATGGAGCAAAAACTCCGGAGACGGTCATTTATGGCCTGACTCTTATGGTTCAATGATATCAACATTTAATGAAGACGGTGATCATGAACAATTGATATTTGATTCATTAACTGGTTTACCATATGTATATGATACAAGAAAGCTTATAACATCTTCAAATCTTATTGAAGTGTGGAAAGATAAAGTAAATCCATTAAGTGAAGGTTCTGGAACAGAGATAACAACCAGAGTTAAACTTCAGGAATATGTCGGATCTCATGAAAGTTATTTTCAACAAATGAGTGATATAAACTTGTTTTATGAACCGATGTATAGAGCACGACAGGATGCTATAGGATATACAGCTAAAGGGCTAAGGGACGCTTTCGAAGTTGATTTAGAATTGTATGCAGATGAAAAACTTGATAAAGTCGCTCATGCGGACAACGTTCCAATTGATAGGGAATTGTTTTTTGATAGGATAATCAAAGGTCATATAATGCAGATAGCTTTTGAGACTGCTTCTTCTGAGTATCGGTTTACTGGTTCTGAAGTGTATCTTACTAATTATGATCATGCCGTTTGGCCTTCTCAACCAGATATGACAGAAAAAGACTATCAGAGTGAATCAAGCGACCTTCAAGGATGGCTTACTAGAAACCAATTCAAGCTTTTAGATCTTGTAACATCTGAAAGCTATGGTAATTCTGATGACTATGACAATATCGCTGGACCAGATTCATTAGGTGGAAGTGCTTTCCAAGTAAATAAGCCTGGAGATATTTCATTTAATAAAACCGTTAATGATGCTACTGTTTGGAGTAATGACCCAGCTGGACCTACTATAACTAGCTCGTCACCTCACGAGTTAACTGTAATCGGTTCTTTTGATACCCCTGAGTTTCCAGACGACAAAACAAATCCAGCTGTTGTGACATGGTATTTTTTACATATTAAGCGAACTGGACCAGATCCTCACTTTGCTTTTGAATTCACCTTTATAGATGGTGTTAAGTACTTTGATGTGAGATTTTATAATGTAGATGCTTCTTTATCAGAAATGTCTATACAGTACCAATTTGATGATGTAAAAGAAAATAACGCTAATGCTATTTGTAAAAGTTGGTTTTAATGAATAAAGTAATTATTATAAAAAGCCCGATACGGTCAATAAGACCAACAGATAAAGATCATGAAATTCTAGCTAAACAGAATCAGAACTTTACAAATTTGTGGAATATCATAAATAATCAAGCTCAGAGAATTAAAGAACTTGAGAATAATCGTAATATAGAGTATGTTAAAAGTGAGGATGATATAATAACAGTAAAAACCTCACAAGGAAACAAGCGTATAAAAGTGGAGACTAGCAATGAGTAATTACTATTGGGATCTTGTAGATAAATACAATACTAATGCTTCAAATAGTGTTAAAAACTTTAGCCCTATGAATATTCCTCGTGGTGGTAAAAGAAACAGCATTGGTACTGGAGCGGGTCCAGATAATGTTATTCAACCTAGTAATCCTGCTATGCTTGATTTTAGCAGTGGGACTCCTTCTGTTATTCATGAAGGAGAACAGGTTTCGAATGCCTCTAACGGCAAAAGCGTAACCCCTCATAGAGATGTTAGACGTGGAATGATAGACTTAAACACTCCAGAGAAGCAAAGAATTGTTTCAAGTATGGAACAAGGTACTATGCCTGATTCCGTGGTGGCGGTTTTATG
>Ga0255048_10000675_pt1 | contig 25483 bp, 41 predicted proteins | sample JV7_2_2_MG_FD_183619 | JGI IMG/M metagenome (GOLD analysis project Ga0255048, IMG submission 183619) | Seawater microbial communities from Jervis Inlet, British Columbia, Canada - JV7_2_2 | ecosystem: Environmental > Aquatic > Marine > Inlet | place: Canada: British Columbia | collected 2016-10-06
GTTTGTTCACCTCGTTTATTTCAGCCCGGACAACTTTGTGATAATCTGGCGATAAAGGTAAACCACAAAAGGATAACGTGTGGCCAAAACCAGCCTTTTCAACTTCCTTTTCCAACTTTTTAAGCTGGATTTTGATTGACGAGGCCTTCTTGTTTGGCGGCTTCATCCAACGAACCCCGGAGGCAGTAAGTCTATCAACCTCTTTAAATCCCATTGTAAAATAGTCGCTACTTGTGGGCTGGTCGCCGGTCGGGAATATGTCGAAATCATCCCGTTTCAACTTTTCCCGCTTATTTTTGCAAAGCGCCTCGTTTAATTGCTCCGTGACTTTTTCAAGTTCATTAGACAAGTATACATTTCTCTTTTCGAGTCTTTCCGACTTCTCACGCAAGATTTTTGTGGCAACCTCAGCACCTTCGAGCAATGACCCAAGCTCTTGTACACGTGCGTTTAATTTCTTCTTTCCCATCGTTAACCCCTTTTCAAAATATCTCAGGAAGTGACTCTGAGAACTTTTCAATTTGTTTGACCTTGTTCCCGAGTATTTTAGAATAAAATTCAAGGCTAATTTTAAAAACTTCTATATCCTTCGAGAGTATCTTTTTTCCATTTAATGACTCATTGTGCAGAGACCTTATTTTTTGATATGTCTCACATACCTCTTCTTTTAATTCTTTAATAGTTGGGTCTGTTTGGCTCCCATCAAAGCAATTATACATTTCGAACTCCTGAATGTTCAGCTAAAACTACGCTAAATCCCTCTTGACCTTTTTCAACACGCTCGAACCCGAAAACCCCGTTTCCAATATATTTAAGGCAGTCGTCTTCGATGATCTGGGATCGAACCAAGCAGTCAAAAACAGTTGCCAACATCCCGTCACCGTCTCTTCGTCGGTTATCTGAGACGTAGAACAAGACAAAGGCAGTATACTTATAATTTGATCCATTATTATCTTGTATTCCGGCTTTGTTCTCATAAACGGCTTCCCTTTTCTTACTGACAGAACTTTGTTGTTTTTGAAATTCGGAACGATTTTCTCCGTCTTGACATGATAGATTTTTATTTTCATTCAACAACCTTTTTAATTGTGCTTTCGTCAAGTTCCACATCCAATGTTAAAATTTTTACCGATGAGCGACTTCCCGCTCAATAAGGAATGCCATTAAATTATCCTTTAGATCGTGAAACTCTCTCAATTCAGCGTTATTAACGCCAGCGTCAAGTCTGATGTCATCAAGTTTATTTATTGCCCTTGACCACGTGGTTTGTTTTCCCATCAAAATTTGTTCCCGTGTAAGTGGTCGCGGGTTTTATTATAATTCATTTTCTCCTCGACCATGCCCACAATATCAAGGTTGTTGTCTTTACAATACCCGAAGATCAGCGCCAAAACTTTGGGATATCTCTTTTGTGACACTAATCGGACAACAGTTGACAAGAACTCGTCAACCGTTTCACATTTAAAATGATTTTGGTGGTCGTCCAAATGAACGTTAACATACTGAGCGTCAAGTGTGATCATTTGAAATTCTGTCAGATGGAAAATACGTATGCAGACATCTGAAAGCTCACTGAGAAACCCGCAAGGCTTGCGGCGGCCTGTTGGGGCCTTGAACGGTTTCCAGTGTGTATAATCCGGGTGGTAGTCAGTCATACGGCTACTGAATGTGAAAGGGTCACACGGTTTACCCTCACGACCATCATAAAAAACAACTAATTGGTTTTTGTTAGGCTCAACATCATCCATAATAAACCACCCATTATCCGTGCGCCACGTTTCCGCAATACCATGGCCTTTTCGCAGATCATCAAGGGCTTCGAAGTTTTCAGAATTAACCAAAAGGTTCATTAATGTTTCGGAGGATTTAACGGAATTAAAACCGTTGTCGTCAGCCGTTTTATACGCTTCTTTTTGCCAATTGTTCAATTGTTCTTGTGTAATCATCTCAACCCTTATTATTAAATTTTGAATACTTAAACGGATCAACAAAGCTTTTTATGTCCGGTTTATGACCTTTAGCGGCCTCTATCTTGTATTTATCATAACACAACTTACACAATTTTTCAACATCTTCCAAGCTTTTACGCTCAATCAAGGTATATGTTCCGTAATTAGGGAACTTTATTTTAAAAGTTGGCATTTATTTCGCTTCAATTAATTCCGGGTTTTGTTGGTTGTTCCTTGTATTCCAAGCATCAATCCAATCTTTATCAGTAAAGCATGTTGACACCCCGCAGTAACCGCAAATTATGCGGTATGATGGGTGCAGTATTGTCCCTTCCATGTGCTCCACATTTAAGTCCTCACATTCGCCGCAAAAAGGACATGGTTTTAAGTGGTTCATTCCTCAACCCCTTCAATTAATTCCGGGTTTTGATGGATGTTTCCTATGACTACGCAACCCCTTGTCCGAGACGATGCAAAAGTATAACCGCAACAAAATGCGCCGTCGGAGTCTTGAAATGTTTCAATTCTGACCTCGTGCTTGTATCCGCTCTTACCGCCGTATTGAACAATATCGCCCTCAAAAATCTTGGCTTTGTCCTTGTCCCTAAATCCGATGTATTGTCTTGTGTGCAGTCTTTTACACCCATATGATGCTTTACGTAATGCACTGTAAAACGCATGCTCTTCACCCTCGAGTATTTGAGCAAGTGTGAACTCATTCGCCGTAATTACGTCGGACCCATCATACCCATATAAAAATTGAAAAATTACGTCTTCCATATCAAAATCCCTTCACTTCTTTTTTTTGATGAATGTTTCCGACTACTTCAACATCAATATCAGATAGCAGGTACAGCATTGCACTTTTAACCATACTTACAACAAAACACCCGTCCATGAATTCAACAATCCCTACCCGTTCTTTGCCGTCTTTTACAATATCACCCTCAAAAATCTTGACGCCGTTCACGTCCTTAAATCCTACGAACATTTCAGGGTCTTCAAAAGATTCGTGTTGAATCATTAACCAGAATATGCCGTCATATTTGTTTTCCGGGAAGCTCCAGTACTCAAACTTGCCGCCCTGCTTGTGATCCCAGGCCCTATAAAGTAGCTCATCCATATTAAAATCCTCTCACTTCTTTTTTTGGGCATCCGCCAGCAGTTTCAAACGCAACATAGGCGGAAGTCTTCATTTTTGTAATCTCGTCAACGCATAATTCAAAATGTTTAACGGACCCGTATGGCGTCCTGTGTTGCCTTGAAATGTGGTTGACGTATAATTTTGCAAAATATTTTAACGACAAATCAACCGTCGGTTCCTTGTGTTCTTTGCCGTCGTGCATTAGAAACTTAGAAGCATCCCAAACCCGCACAAAAAACGGGCATTCTTTTTTTTTTGACATATTATCCCCAATCCCAAAAACTAAACAATTGGCATTGCTGGTAACGCCATCCAATGTGACGACTCGCAAGGTTCACAGTAAAAATAATCTCCGTCGGACGTATCCCAACAAAGCTCTTGGCAATTCCAAGAAAGAATTTCAATACGGCCTCCAATCACCACAAGGCATCTGACATGCTCATATCTTTTTATTCCCAGCTTTTCAGGGAATGCATCCTCTGTTTTTGTCCATTTCATATCATACCCACTTCTGACGGACTTCGATATTAATGCCGCTTTCGATAATTGCACCATGCCAGAAAGCAGGATACCCGCCGTTAGCTTTTATAACCTTATCGCAATTGGCGTTCCAATCGTCTTCAGAGGAACTTGACAGCATCAACTTTTTGACACCTGATCTTCTTGTTAAGTCTTTTTTCATTTCTAACCCCTTAGATTAGATTAAACACCCCAAAACGCGCACTTTGTCTATTGCATCATTAACACCTCGACTAATCTGTCTTTGCATGCCCTCGTCTATATGGGACGGAACACACCAGACAAGTTTTCCGAGTTCCCTTGCGCAAACAACCAATTGAGCTTGGTACTCACATTCTTTATCACGTTTGTAATTTATAACGAACTCATCAAAAACGTCCATATTAAACCCCTTTAATTAAGTTAAAATCCAACAGGTTCAAAATTAATTTTTTACTGATGACCCACCACCAAAAAGAACCCCCGACCCTAAAACAAAACCAAAGTCATACCAACCACCTGTGTTATAAATTGCGTAAATCGCTGTTTTGTCAGAAAACAAAGACACAATAAAAGCGAATGCGGTTATCACTCCATGCCAAAGTCCATGAAGAAACCCAACTTTCCGCATTGTCTCTGCCTCAGAAAAACTCACTGAATCAGCACACCCGGATAAAACCATAGCCAAAAGAAGAAGAGACAACAAAATAGTATGTTTCACGTTAAACCCCTTTTTAAAAGTAAGATACAGTTAACTTTGATTATAAACCCGCCAGTTCGTAAGGTTCCAAAGCTTATGACGAATTATAAAAATTTCCAGTTGTTTCAAACCTTTTCATTCCAGCGCTCATTGCCAAAACTGGATTTTTAGCAGACCCGATGCCCTCGCAGAAATGAACCACCTTAGCGACGGGGGCAACCCTGGACGTTTTAAAACACCTTGCCTGATAACCAATATCCTCTTTTTCGTCTTTAGATTTCATGGTCTGCCGGAACAGATCATAGCTTTCTTTTTCGTTCCGGCTCAGTAGATCGGTATTGATCTTGTCCGTTTTAACTTCTTTTACAGGCTCCACACTTTTGATAATAGGAACGCCGAGTAGTTCAGCTACTTTAACAACCTCACCGCCCCGGATTTCATTACCGATTTGTAGCACCCTGCCCTTTGACTTAACCTTAACCCGCTTTTTAGCGTTCGTCATTGCCTGGAGCATTTCCGGCGTTAGGTCGTTGGATGTGTCGGATTTCTGGCGTTCCTGAAGTGCTTGCGCTTTTAGTTCTTCGCGTGTGGGCTGGTCGCCAGTTTCGAATATGTCCCATGATTCAACGGGTTTTTGTTCAGAAATGGCCTTGACGGATTCAAGTTTCTTTTCAAACTCATTTGCCTCGGATATAAAGTTAATCCCTTGATCCGGGTTAATCCCCAACTCATCAACCGCTTTGTAAAGAGCAATGAATTCTTTTTCGTGTTCAGGCTCTTTAAAATTTACAATACCGGTTTCAGGTTGTTCCGGCTCTTCTGGATGAAATCCAGTCACAATAGTTTCTTTAGCTTCTTCTTTGTCTTTTTCTTCCTCTTTGTATTTAGTTTGGTTTATTGTATTTTGATTTAATATAGGTGTACTATTATTTAATATAATATGGGGCGCAGTGTTGGGGGTGTTTTGGGGTAGGGTTGGGGTAGGGTTGGGGTAGGGTTGGGGTAGGGTAGTGTCTTCTTGTTTCAAATCGTCCTTATTGACAAGGCAACCAGATTGGTGATAACGCAAGCAGTCAAAGGATTCCGGCGGTGATGGGTGAACCGGTTTTGATTGGTGTTTCATGGTTTGGTGTTTATCGAAGTTAGCTATAAAAAGGTATGATTCCCCGTTCACCTTGTAAGGTTTAATAACTGAGATTTCAAGCAACGAGTTCAGCCAGTTAGCAACCTCCTGAATACTGACGGGATCATATGGAAATATACTATTCCTTAAAAACACAGCATTGGCCTTGCATACACCATGGTCATCTGAAGCAGTCCATAATCCAATAAATAACAGCCTGGCGTCTCTGGTGACTTTTGAAAGCTTTTCGTCAGACCATACTTCAGGTTTTATCATTCGCTGTCTTGCCATCAATCACCGCCCTTTTCCATTGTAACATAGTCCACAAATTCACTGACCAATACAATTTTTAACTTTCTAAAGTAGCTTGATATTTTTCTATTCATCATAAATTTGAAATACGAGGCCGTTCTTACAACTATTTCCCCATATGTGACAACACCGCCGCACGCTTTGCCGGACTGAATTTGGTATAGTTTCGCCATCAATTACCACCCTTAGTATGCGATAGCTGGCGTATAAGCCAGTCAATCATGCTTATACTCATAACACCCTCCAAAGGTTCTTCTTTGTATCCCGCTTCTCTATTAAGCCGTAAAGACACATGTTTTTTAACGTCGAAGTTGTCCAGTTAACCGGCTGTCCAATCGCGTTTGCAATTACTTTTGTTGGTAACCATTCCAGAGGGTCATGTGTATACCTTGACATGAGCCTGGCAATTTCTTTGTGATTGGTTACTCCGTCAATTTTAATTTCTGCCATCAGTCACCACCCTTTTCTTCCATATTTTCCAAGAAATGTTGCTCAATCCTGCACATTATTTCTACGAAAGCATCTTGTTTGGTTTCGGCGTCAATCTCGCATTTGTGGGACTCATGGCCGTCTGTTATCCGTTCTAACTCGTAAAAAAGTGTTTCAGTGAAATCATCCAGCTCAATTACAAATCTTGTCATCATTCACCGTCCGGGTTAAAAGTTTTGATCTCATGGCACTTGTACCCCATGTTGTCGAAAAGCGGATTATCCTCCAAACTAATACAACACATAGCATGGATAAATCTGCTAATATCGTCAAGCGGCTCCTGAACATCGCACTCATTAATTGTGAATTCATAATCCGACGGATCGATCCGATCGTTCATGTGCTCCACAAGTTCATTGTATGCAGAAATAGCCATATTTCTTAGGCCATTTGCATCTACTTGTAAGTTTGTTGTTGTAACATTTTGCATATTAAACACCTCCAATAAAAAAAGCCCTCTCTCCGTCCTGTGGCTTCCACTCCACACGACAGAAAAAGGGCTAAAAATTATGGCCTCAATTGTGGAAGTCAGGCAGTCAACTAAAATAACTAAATTATGTCATGTTGTCAAGGTTATAAAGCGCATTCAACATTTTTTTTTGCACATTCGCCAGCGGATACACCGTCTAAAATACCATCCTCAAAAAAAGTATAAACCCATACCTCGCCGGAGCAAATAAGGTGTGATTTGCACCATAAACCATTAATTTTTTCCGGCTTAGGATGTTCCCCTGAAAATATAATCGGTTCTCCATCGTCATTTATACATACCCAAAAGTCCATAATACTACTCCATTTCGTCAAGGTTTAGTTTGTAGGTTACAACCTTCTCATTTGAAAAAATAAATAAAATTTTATCCGGCGGCTGTTCACCGGATAAAATACTTTCAGATGTATATAATGTTGTTTTTGTAGTTGCAGAGGGTAAGTCCTCAATATTGTTGCCTACAACGTGAGAGAAATAAATAACGAGTAGACCCAAAAAAATTGTAATAGCTGACAAATCGCGGAAGTCTTCCCAACCTGTTGAAATATTTGAGTTGTATGTAAAAGGTATAAACTTTTTTGTTGTCATCGTTCGCCCACCTTTAAATTAGTCCATCCCGTCAAGTTCTTTTTGCATTGCCTCAATTTTAGTTTTCAAATACGCCTTGCGTCTGTAAACTTTGATCTTGTCCGTATTGGCCTTACGCCACACTTGATACGCCAACTTTTCATCTTCAGAACGCTTAATTTGTTTCCTTTTTTTGTGTCCAGGTGCATCATGGCATTTTTTACAGTAAGTCCGGCCAGCATAAAACATTCCAGCCGGTTTAGACTCCAAACACTTTGAGCATTTCAGAGTATCACCCAAATCCCTTTTAACTCTGAGCTTTATGCACGGCCCACAGAACGAACCAAAATCAATTTCGGAATTGCATCGACTACATTTACTCATCTTCAATTTCCCTTTTCAACACGTCAATATATTCTTTTATTTTTGACATCAGATACTTTTTTGTCACTGTAGTTTCGTCAAGAGCATACAAGGAACAAAGCCACATTAAACCCTGCTGAATGCCATTCTCAAAGGCCACTCTTTCGGCCAGTCTAACTTCTACAATAATCTTGTCAATCGGTTCCATCCCACCCGCCTTTGATTTTAAATTCTTCATCAGGATCAACTATTTTAACCCTTGACAGAATGTCCAAAACGTTTTTAATGATTGCCGTGACCATCCAGACAGCGAAAATAACCGACAGTATAGTCCACCATATTAATGTTGTGAGCGTTGGAATCATATCAAAGGCTCAAATTCTAAAAGCTTACAGCGGCCTTTTTTGACACCGTGGAAACCGTTGCCGAACATCTCAAAGGTTCCGAAAGATGAAGAGGTAAGACAAGGGCCACGCCCTTTAAAAATGCCGTCCTCCAACTTAGGCTTATGGATTAACTTCACCCCGTCCCATGTTGAGCAGTCCCCGTCTTTGTCCCTACAAAACCATACTTTCATTTCTTACCCTCCTTATAATGACACTTGACGCACAGCCAACGCACGTCAAGCGGTTTCGTATAATCATCCCTTTTTGAACACAAGAACATTTTGATGCACCTTAACAAGTTTTTTTGATTTCATGTTTCCATTTGCGCGCATGCTACCACTTGCGATTTGTGTTAAAAGTATGGCTTCATTATAGTATTTAAGTCCAGACCGTTCAAAAGCTGTTACCGTATCAGGAACAAATCCAACATAAAACCCGTTTTTGTCCCTGAATTCACCAACAACAAAACAAGCAAACCCGCCGGGCTTTAATAACTGGCAAGACTTGTCTATGATAGATTCATAAGACTTTAAGAAATCAAGATAATCCATATTAGAGACATCCCCCTCAAGGTCGCTGTACACTTCTAAATCACCATAAGGCGGGCAACTGAACACAAAATCAAAACGTTTATCAAAACCGTCAAGGGCTTTGTCAGAATCCCCGACATACCAATTAGGCAGGTTGTTAACTTCTAATATTTCAAGTGCCTGTTCCCTGTTGCTGTCAATTTGTTCTTGCCTAATATCAATTCCGGTATATTTATATCCAAGATAATTTGCAACGATGCCACGGACAGAACCGCCAGCGAATGGGTCTAATATTTCCCCGCCATTAGGACAAAACCAATTGTACAAAAGTTCACATAATGCCGGGTCAAATATAGAGGTATAATTAGCGGTGTTTTTCTCCTTAGACTTTGAATCCATATTTATTACGGAAGCATCGCGCCCGACTTCGCTTTTAATTCCTATGGACATCCACTTTCTTTTGCGTTTTTGCCAGTTCCCAGATTTAGTGTCTAATACTGAAAAAGGCGGCTCAATAAATTTTTCACGTAACGAACCTTGTCTAATAATAGGTTCACCAAAAAGGTCAGTCCCTAAAACATCCTTGTTATCCATTTAATCCCTCCTTATAATGGCACTTGACGCACAGCCAACGCACTTCAAGCGGTTTGTTGTAATCATCATGATGAGCCTGAACACTTGACCGGCCATCCCTCATGTCAACTGATACACAGCCTTTTTCACAAGGTTCCCTTTTAAGTGTTCCGTTACGGATTGCAGACCTTAATTTATTATGTGCCCACTTTTGGAGCTTCTTGTCAGGAAACCCACCGCCACGGTAAAACCTGTTGTCCTTGCCAGTTCCTACAGAATGACGGCGGGGCAAATCTAACCGTTTAAACAACCGCCAGATTGACGAATAGGAGACGCCCAGGGCCTTGCCACAAGACTTTAAAGAATACCCTGAGTGATAGAGCCATTCGGCGGTTTTTTGGTCTGTGATGGTCATACTGCACACCTATTTCTTAGACTGTCAGGGTCAGCCAATGATTTAAAATATTCAGGACTACAAAAGCGGTCTGGGTCAATTGGAACAAGTTTTTTTTCACTTTTACCATTTAAATCCAATCTAATTTTTGCACGGTTATTAGCACACTCTTTGCAATAAGAATTAAAGTAACCCTTAGACCTTCTAACACTCGTATTTTCTACAGTTTTTAATATACCGCAATCCTTACAATTTGGCTTACATTTGCGCATCAAAACAACTCCCTTTGTTCGATTTCTTGATCAGGCTCAGTAACCGAGAATAAATCCTGTTGCGACGTTTCCAGCTTGACACGCTTGCAGGACTTTAAAGAATAACCTGAATGATATAACCAGATTGAGGTTTGTTGGTCTGTGGTTGTCATTAGAATTGCATCTCCATTTGCTTAGAGTATACAGGGTGTTCAAGTGCGTTCTGGCAATTAATTACGCCTTGATTGAAGTAAGCTTCTTTTAATTCTGAGCCAACACCTTTACGACCTAACGCAACCGCGCGCGCTGGAACGGTCATAATACCACCAAACGGATCAAAAACAATTTCGCCAGGGTTTGACCTCATAATTATGCCACGGTCCACCACGTCCTTATGGAACGGGTGGACGTGTTTTTCCTCTTGATCGCTACCGTCGTTTGAGTGCTGAAAAGGAAAAACGGACTCATGTTTTTTGTCTTCGTATTGGCCTTGGCACCCTCGTATATCGTCCCAAACAGACGAGGCGTAACGTCTCCAAATCCAATGAGAGTAACGGTTTTGTTTTTGATCGCCGCTAAAACCTTTGTATTTCAAAATGTCCTTTGGTAATTCTTCGGCTCCTGCATAATAATCAAAGCCTGTAGGGTGTGCAACAGGCACGGCGTTTTCTCCTTCTTTTCTGAACACAAGCAGATAATCAGCGTTGGCAATTGATCCAAAAATTGAGTCATCGACTATAGTTTTATGTGCTAAACCTTTAGCCATAACCCTATTTCTAACCCATAGAGGTTCCTTCCAAATTGTATGACGTCCCATATATTTAAAGCCGTGTTCTTCTTTATGACGAATAATCGCACCAGGTAGGTCGTATACTGAACCTTTGCCGCTATTGTCAAGAAGAATATCGCAAACATGGACAAGACAACACCGCCCAGGTTTCAATATGCGGTTTAGGTTTCTTGAAAAAAATGAGTAGTGATCAAAAAATGTTTCTTTGTCAAAAAAGTTGCTTAAATCCCGTGGATCACTTGAATAGTTATACAGACCGAAAAATGCAGGGCTATATATTTCAAGGTCTACAGATCCATCTTGCATACCATCCATAACGTCGTTGGCATCCCCGTTATAGATTGCGTAGTGTTCGTTTACTACTTGGTTTTTAACCATGATGGTAACTCCATTCCTTTAGTGTAGGTGTTTTTCTCTATCTTCATGCCTTTTCCGAATTCTTTTACAAGGTTTCTAAACATTTGATCCGCTTTTTTTGCTTTACGGTCAACATTTTGTAAAACTCTTTTCAAAGCAGGAGTCAAAACCCTATCAACAACAACATTGTTTTTTTGACCAAAACGCCACTCGCGCCTAACAAATTGGTAGTATTGCTCATATGAATGAGTAGGGAAATATATTATCCGATTGGCGTGCTGGAAATTCAAACCCCACGCGCCTATCTTTGGTTTTGTTATTAGACAGCGTGCTTGGCCAGATTTGAACGCGATAAACTTTTCCTCTTTTGCTTCATCAGAATCAGAACCGCTAACCTCTACAGAGTTCGGGATTAATTCTTTTAAAAGTTTAGCCTCTTCATTCCTGTTACATCCTATAAAAAATTGTCGGTCACCGTCGGCGATATTAGCGGCCATTTCGCAACGTTTGACAACTGTTCTTTTAACCTCGTTGCGTTGTGTTTCTAAATCCAAAGCCTCTAAATCAAATAATAAACCGTCATTAGGTGGAACATCAACTACATGGCTATTTTCGATAAGATCAGGCAATACAAAACCGCCATCATCAAAACCCAGGTCAGACGGTTTTCGGCATGAAATAGCCCAGCTGTTAACCCACTTCCAAAACGGTGTCTCGCCTTGGCCCTTAAAAGTGAACTTTGCCGTTTGCCCATACATCCGCTTGGTTGCTATATTATTATTATTATTCTTGAAAAAATACCCCACCATGTCAACACTACCCATATGGCCTAAAGCCTCAGAACTCGTACCAAGTTCCAAGTAATCGTTTGGTGCAGATGTGGCAGTCCCTAAAAGTCTGTATTTTGTTTTAAGCATAAACTTTGTTATTTCATTTTTCCGAACGCCGTCAAAATTTTTCAAAATAGAACTCTCATCACAAACAACCGCCACAAAATCATTTTTATCGAAAAGGTGAAGTTTTTCGTAATTTGTCACGGTTATTCTACCCGAAGGCTTACCATCTCTTGACCGTGAGACCTCAATACCGAATTTGTCACCCTCTGTTATGAATTGATGAGACACGGCCAAAGGTGTCAGAATCAACACATTTTTGTTAGTATGTTCAACAACATTTTGCGCCCATACTAACTCCATGAGAGTTTTACCCAAACCACAGTCAGCAAAAATAGCGTTCCGGCCATGTTTAACCGACCAACCAACAATAAACTTTTGGAAGTCAAAAAGGCAGTCAGGCATAAAAGTAGGTTTAAAACCACACTCGTATTTTAGTTGGGTTTTGTTGTGTATAAATTCCGAGTATTTCATCCAGTCACCTTTTCCAATAGTTCGATACTGACATTGAAGTCGTCAACTTCAGGACATGGTGTAAAGTCAATATACTTTGACATTGCTTCTGTCTTGTCCTTAGCTACCACGCGCATGACGTCAGCAACCGCTTCCCCGTCGTAATTAATGTATGATAATGTGACTTTGTAACCGTTCATGTTAACCCCTTTCCAAGTTAAAGTTTTAATCCGTGTTTATACTAAACCTGTATTTGAATTATGTTTCAATTTAGTTTTAAAAAGTGCGGGCCGCCACCCCTGACGGCCCTATCCTGTGTAAAACTCCCAACCTTCATATTAAATTAAAAAGTTGGTTTATTGTGACGTTTTGGTTTGTTTTCCCCCCTTAACTGTTAAAAAATTATCAGCGTCTTTCAACTGCTGAAGATCATCAATATCCAGGTCAACCGAGTTTTCAGCTTTAATATACTTGACCATTTCGTCAACCTCCATCCCGTGCTTTCCAGCTACTTGTTCAGCCATTGACTTTTCAGAAAGACCCGCATTTAAATTTCCGAGGTGCGAAATATCGTTTTTATTGTCAGAGTACTTTGTCAAGATTTCCCCGGTTTCCTTATCAATAACAATCTCGGATTGATCGCTCTTCACAGCCGCTTGCATTTCTACAGATAGATAGCCATATTTGGATAGTAGTAGCTTCAAAACGGTTTTTAGAGCCATCCCTTCAAAGTTATCTGCCCACGGGCCAAAACCTTTTTTAAAGCTTTGGGAGTATTTTTTTGCATGATCCCTTGTTTCTTTTTCGGTCATCATAAGATACTTTTCAAACCCGTTTGTCATTCTTATATAAGCGATGAAAATCTTTTCACCAGATGGAACAGCCTCAAAATCAAACTCAAAGTCTTCAGTCACAGGATTATACGATTTCAATTGCGACGCATAAATCGAAGTTGAATTAATTTTAATATATTGACCCGTCCGCATTGCCAACTGGATAAACCCTTTGTACCCCATTTGAAACTGAGCATTGCCTTTGTATGGCACAATATACGCAAAGCCCAGATTGGGGTCAATCGGTAAATCCATTAAAGCCGATACCATCGCCGCCTTGACAATTGAACCAGGATCACATTTTTGAAGCTGATCCGACCCACCAACAACGGACAGCATACTTGTTAAAAATTGAGGTGTTTTGGTCCCTAAAAAAGCCTCAAAACGGTCGTTTAATTGACCACCATAAACCCATTTTTGCAACGTGCTAATCGTTTTTTTTTCTTTCAACTCACTCATACAAAACCCCTTCCGGGTTAAATTAATAATTATACATCTTAGAACGTTCTTTGATCAAATCCTTGTTAAACTCTATTGCTCTTGACAAATACAAAATACCTAAGTCATCGTGACGGCTCTTTGCATCCTTCAGCATTTTCTTAAAAAAACAGTTTTGCCGAACTTGACGCTTTTTAAACTGCTTGAAATCCTTGTTCATGTTAATACCTCGGATCGTGGTAAAAGTTCAGATTAAAACGGTATATCAGTATTAATATGATCGTACATTTGGTCAACATTAAAAACGTCAATTGTTGATTCACTCTGAAATTTTGGCTCCCCGTGTTGATCCTTGAAAACCATTTCATTGAATCCATAATGTGAACACCAATGTTTACAAAATTCGATCTTGTCCTGGCGCGTCTTTATTTCCGCCTCAATCCCTGGATGAAACTTTGACAGCTCTTTTTCATCGTCCGCACAATATTCTTGTATTTCGTCGTCAAGTTGTTTGTCGAAATCAATAGTCATTTTACAGCACCTTTTCTAAAAGTTCATTATAAGCACTACGCTCATGTTTTGCGTATTCGTCAACAAAACGAACTGCATTATCACCCGTTAAAGTATATTCTGTGTCATCATGCATCAGTATTAAGCAACCATATAACGATGTCCATTCGCTTACACGGAAAGCAACCTCAATCCCGTCTTCGTCGATAAAGTTAAAAATCATGCGGCCAGTGACGTTGTGAGTCAATCCGTAAGTTGCTTTTCTTGTGTATTCCATCTTGTCCATCCTTTTCAAAAGTTAAGTGCCAGTAATTGTATTGGTATTACAAGCGTAATATGATAAGGTTCCAAAATGTTCAAAGCATCTTGACTTTATTTTTATAAGCTTCAAATGCTGGACTTGACGAAAAGTACGACCCATCCAGGAACGTTTCCAATTTCAAAACCTCGTCGTCAGTCAAGTATGATTTCCGGGTGTTCACAATTCCCCGCTTGTTCTTAATCCGGTTTTTTGCTTGATATAATCGCTCTGCATTTACACCAGCATGCTGAGCTATTACAGAAACCGGAATCATTCGCGCCAGTCTTGTCAAGCACTCCACCATTAAAATTGATTTTCGCATGTTGGTTTCCTTCCGTTAATTACAATTTTCATTATAGAATTTATTTGCAGTCTTAAGACAAAACATATCTTGATTAGTGTTATCCTTGACAAGTTTGAAAAATCCCATTTTTCCAATATAATCGTAATGTTTTGAAACTTGATAGCAAGCGTCTAATGTTGATCGTTTCCGGTTTTCCATGTTATTCCCTTTTCGTTTAAGTAATGTCTCAGTAATTGTATAAGGTATAAACCAGTGTTTTGGTAAAGTTCCAAATGTTCTTGACTATTTAATTAAAAAGTGAAAACAGATTCGAAAGCGTCATCGCGTAAGTTACCGACATTTGAACGTTTGAATTCAGCATCACATGAGGAAAACCAAGCTACAAAAGCGTCAAAACCTTCTTTGTATGTCTTGAAAGATGAATCTTTGAGAACGTTTGGAACTGTCCCAGCAAATGAAAATGTTTTCGCTGGTGTTTCTCTTAAGTGCGTTCCGAAAGTTCCGATTGATAATAGTGGTGTTGTTGTCATTTTCGTATTCCCTCTCGTTAGTGTTGTGCTTGACTCATTGTTTATTACCCTTCTATTATACTACATTCACGCCACTTTGTCAAGATATATCTTGACTTTTATTGAAATAAATGAAAATGTTTTTACTTCTAAGTTTTGAAATGGTGGTATAGCTTGCTTTGGGGATGGTTTGTTAATACTTTTGAAGTTTTTCCAACTACTTAAAAACAAAAAATAACCACATTATTGGTTTTGGTTTGTGAGGCCGATCCAATAATGTGGTAATTATCAAAACAACATAAAGACTTAGTTGTGCTACCATTTTAACTGATTTTGATTCAAATGTCAAGTAGTTTTTTCAACTTCCAACGTCATCATGTTAGTAAACCCGCCTTGATTGATTGTCCGTCGTGTCATGTTAACAGCTCCAGCGGTTGGAAGTGTCATGGATTGACCTGGCTCGCATCTTAAGCCCAGAATTGAACATTTCACGGTTAAAGGTTGCTTTATTGATCCGAACAATGCCGCTTTACTGTCACGGATGAAGTTTGCGACGGTTGTATTATTAACAGGCAGGTCAAAAGGTGCGCTGTAATCACTATAGATATTATAATCAGCCCCGGCGGTTGATTGGGTTTCCGTCACTTCATAGGTTCCGAACTGATCAATATTGAATTTAAAAGAGAAATTATAGTATACTTTTGACATGTCAACCAACCTATTGACCTGTCCGGCGTCCTGATTAATGTCTGAAGTGGTCAAGGCAAGCCCCGAAGCTGACGAAATTGCCGCGGCTTCGTATTCCCCGTCTTCGTTCATCTTTATTTTTATGTCTCTACAATATCCGCACATTTCAAGGATTCCGTGCAAGTCTGACCGCTCTAATATTTGGAAAGCACTAACAAGAGTATCGCCACTCCGCAAAGCTGTGAATGATGTCGTATCAATCCAATCAGCAGAAGCAAACCCGCCGACCTCGTCAATCAGATGAACCATGACATCCTCAAACAATTCCACCACGCCGCCAGTAGACCACCCGCCGCCGTCCTCGTCCATCATTTGACCAGACACACCAATATCGCCCGACCCACCATCCTCAGCCCCGCCAATGACCTGTAAATCTACACCGTAAATGTTTACGATAGTTCCGTCAACGGGGCCATTGCCTGAAATGTCAATCCTCATTATAATCTCATCCATCTGCATTGTAGAAAGCTCTTGAATTGAGTATTGATTCAATAAAAGGCTCGTCACGTCAAGATAGTAAGGGATGTGGGAAACGTTTGCGTTTATGCCCGTGAAGTCCATCAAGGGGCCGTCATTAATACCGACTCTAACGTCAACAAGGTTCCAATCGTCAAACATGTTTGACCTTGACGCACTGACATAACAATCGTGGATACGGACGCCGTAATCGCTATTGGAATTAGTTTCTTTTGATAGAGTCAACCGGATTTGTAAAGGTGTCAAGCTCCCGCTTTGGCCTGGGTTCCATGCTGACAAAATATCAAAATCATGGTATGTGCCCGAACCTGATACGGTGGTCGGGTATACTACAAATTCCCCGACGTTTTTCCATGTTGCCGTCCCTGTTTCGTCAATCTCTGCGTAAATAGTAATTCCAGCCGTTCCAGCCTCAACAATGCCGGGCGTTGTTATTGAAGGTGCTCCAGACATTGCCACGTTACTGCCGCCGGATACTTCAGGATTTGCAAAGCTTAAACGTGCGCTTGACACGGATACAGACGCGCTCCCCCCGGAACCTTGTTGAGTAGCAATCAAGGTGAAATCTTCGTCAGCACCCTCCCCGGCAAAGAAAGCATTTCCAAGCATCAATTGAGTGATGGGAAATTGTCTCCAGCCCTCTGACAGATCAGCAGGGAGGTCAAAATTTGCGTATTCGTTCCCGGCTTTTACTTGGAATTTAGGTATTTGGTCATCGTTTGTCGAATCGACTGTAACGTCATAGTATTCAAATTGCAACTCGCATTTGTAAATGTTAACGGGTTGAGTGTAAGAGCCATCGTCCGTTATAGTTATGTCAAGAGTAGGATTCCAAGTATCACCCGGAATTTTTCCTGCCTGCGCTATTTGTTGCGTGATTGGAAATCTAAGTATAAGCCAGTTACTTGCGCTGTATTCGTCTATGGACGTATAAGGGTCGGTAAAAAGCATGTTTAAATCGGCACCGTCAAGCGTGCCAGTCAATACAAAGTTTCCGGCTTTGTAATCGTTTAAAATACTATCATCAGAATTTCCGAGGGCGATTTGTAAAAAACCGAATTTGTTCATTCCGGGGATAGTAACGGACGAGGCAAAATCTATTTGAAAGTCGCCGCTTGCGTAAGCAATAGGTGTATATATTGCATATGTTGAGTCAGTGCTGTCAACTATATTATCAGGAGACGTTATATTAGTTGAACCGATCGCGTGTGTATTTGCGTATTCGTTAGTCTGAACTAATGACTGTTGTGTCTCGCTCGGAGTAAACCCTCCACCGCTGGCGGCGGCCTTCATATACAGTTCAAGAGTGACGGTCGTATAATCTAAAAATACTGGTTGGGTTGACACATCGTAGAAATTAATGTTTAAGTGTGCTTCTGTGGCACCCACTGGCGTAAATACTGCGTATGTTGTTGTATTGCCGTCAACAATATTTGAGGCCGTAGCGACGCCCTGAGCCGTGCCTTGTGTCTTGACTGCCATTGAGGTGCTTATAAGGTCGTTTAAATTTCCACTAATTGACCCTAAACTGATTACAGGGTCAGTATAATCTATAATATCCGAATTTCTAACAGATGACCCCATAACGCGCAATATAAAGCTTGTATACATGACTGGTAGGGTTTGAGGTGCCACACTATACCCGAATACACCCTGACCGCTTGTGGTAGCGCCAGCCAGGGCAACGGTTCCGAAAGTTCCGCTGTTACCATCCCAGCAGTTGGCAGGATCGGTAAAATCCCCAGCCGTGACTGTTTCGTTTGGATGGTAGTCGAATACCGTTGTAATGATTTTAGAACCTTGCCCGCCGTCCTGTAAATTTCCCTCGCCCCAGGGATCAATTTCACCGTCAAATTTTGCAAGAGCGTATTGCATGTTGGGAGGGAATAGATCGGTAGAGTTTTTGTATACGTCAACAACACCGCCTATTTCGTATTCTGATGGATCGGTGGCGATTTCAAGTTTAACGTTGTTGGACACACCAACCTTGACTAACAACAAAAATATACCCTCAATAAGTGTATGACCTTCAGCCGTAACCCGTCCGGTTATTGCGTAATTATTTGTAGAAATACTATCAACCGTTTCAATTGTGAATTGACCATCAATCCCCGTCGGTATTCCTGTATCTGTAATGTTCATAACATCGCCAACAATCGGAGGGTTGAAGCCCTCAGATAGATACTCCAAAACGTCAACATTGAAGGATACACGGTTTAATAATACGTCGTCAGTCAATGTGATTGATCCGGCTGTGTCGGTGTCACCGTCAACGATGTTCCCCGAATTTGAAATATTGACTTGACTTGATACTGTGTCAATGTCAAAGTTTGTTATTGAAGTTGGCAAGCTTTTAATGATAGCGTTACCGAATTCATCAGTATTTTTAAAATAATATTGGAGTGCATAAGTAACACCCCCTGGATTATGGTCTGTTATTGGTGTACCAAAACACCCGCGCTCAATTATCTTCATACCATAATATGAGCCATCGGAAGCTGAATTTTGTAATTCTGATTTTATAATCTCCACACCGCCAACCAAGTAATACCACGGGGACGGCGGAACAGCAGACGGGTACCAATACAGGTAGCTATAATAACGGCTTGCGGTGTCAATATCTGATATTCTCGGAACCGACCCAGTGACGGCCGCCGCCGGAAGTCTATAATATTGTTGTGAAGACTTAGAATGAGTGTAAATCCCGTCAATGTCTGTGACTTTTCGAGGGTTTAAAGCGTATCTTGACTTCCCAATGTTCCGGGCTTTTGCTAATTTCGGATTAGTTGGCGTGTCTGGCGATACGTTGGTGGTCGGGTAACCCATGTATTCGATTTTGAGAATGTCCGCTGTATTTGATGAGCTTCCACCCGTGAAAGTTTGACCAACTGCGAAAAATTCCGGGTTTGTTGGTGTCTTAACCCACAACACAAACACCGTGCCGGAAATATCAAAACCCGTTACAACGCCAGTAGGCGAGAATACACCGGATTGGGTGACGGTTTCAGCAAGATCAAAATCGGATCCAGTCGAGTCAATTGTAAACCGGTAAAAGTATGAAACGGCGTCGCTTGTTCCTGAAGTGTTAAATTGACCGTACGAGATCGGAATAATTTCGTTTTTGTTAAGGTCTGCATCTGTGTATACGTCAATTATATCCGTGCCTATCATCTTGCCCTTGGACGGGTATACGGATTCCAGCGACAAAGAACCGACCGCCACACTTGACGCGCCCCTGTCTACATAGTAAAGCTTTCCTAAATCCTCCCAATCTCCGAGATCAGCCTCAGCATAACCCAGTGAGGCGTCAGAGATATAAACCTTGAAATATACGCTTGCTCTGTCTCTTGCTACAATGTCAGCATACAATCCTGCTGTATTGTCAAGGTTGAATGATACAACCGTGTTTTCTTCAAACCCGCCAATTAATTCGGCACCCTCGGATAAAGTCGGAAAAGAAATACTTGACGTGTGGGCATTTATACCAGTATCCGCGTCAACTTTAGCAGTTGCCCAGCGGTATATGATTGAGTCGTCTGAAGTCAGATGAACGTACACACGCCAACGGATCGAAACGTTGTTTGTTGCTAATTTTGCTATTAGTGCCGCGTTCATTATGTCAAAGTTCCCCGTTCAATAAATATTGAACCACATGACCATTTGTTTAAATTTGTTGACGTTGAAAATGTAACGGAACTGCTCGAAAGTTTTCCCGCTATTGTTCCCTTGTAAGTTACTATTGACACGTCATCGTTAAAATTAGCCCTAAAATAACCGAGTGCGGCAATGAATTCAGCATTATACAACAAAGGCAAATCAACCGTATAATTTTCGTAAACATCTGAAAATATGGCTGTTTTGTGGTCACCGTCCTGAGCTACTCCCTTTATTTGTGTCACATCCATCGCTTCCAAAATTGGCATACCGCCAAAATAAGACACGTCGGGCATTGCTCCTGAAGCTGAATAATGAACATCCATCACAAGCGTTATATGATAAGCCCCGCTGTCAATTCTGTTTGTTGTGATTAATCCAGTACCTGTCCAGGTGTTTGGAAACCCGTCAATGAATGAAAACTCGGTTGATCCGTTAGCAAGGTACCACGTCCGCAAGTCGTCAATTTCGCTTTCTGCGTTCGGTCCGTCAACTGACAAAACAGCGGACAAGCCCAGGCCGTGGACACGGTTTAAAAATGTCTTGTGATTGTCCACACTTTGGAATATAGCGTTGTTGTTCGTCAGTGTCAAGCTTAATGATATTATGCCGTCGCTTGTGAATGTTTCCGTTCCGATTTGCATACTATTTCCCGTTTACAACGAAAGAAGTGTGTGGTTCACCTTGACTGGATAAAATCTTGAATTGTTCGGCCATTGTTCGCGCCGCCGCCATTGGGTCAACATTTCCAACGAATGCACCTGGCGCAAAATTTAGGTTGAAAACCCTATTGTCTGACGTTGATCTGTTCGTTGTATTTGAGACTGAACCACCAACCGAGCCTCCGCCCGCAAACCCAGGAACGCCAATATTTGACCAAATATCCGGCCATGCTTGTTCTGCTCTGTTTTGCTGTGCATAGTTCAAAACCATTTCGCCAGTCTTGCCAGTGAATAATTGATCATCACCCGGATTCATGTTTGTGGGTGTTCCACTATTTCCACCACGCCCGATTATTCCAGATTGGACTTGTGGAGCTATCGAGCCGCCTGAAGGATAGCCAGGGACCCGACCACCGCCAGCCAGCCCGAACAGGCCGCCAACTATTGAGGCACCTATACCAACAACCAACCCAGCCGGACCAGCCGCTAAAATACCTTTTTGAAACAACATTTTTGTAACATACTGAGAAAATGCCTTTAATGAGTCAGCAAGCATTTTCTTAAATATACGGTCTTGGTTGTCAGCCTCATCTTGTGATATTAAACGCCGTGCGTCGTTTCCTTCACGGTTTAGCCTACTCAGTGTTTTTTGCAGTTCTGCATAATCTTCAGATTGTGTTTTACCTGCTTTCCTTAAGACACCCATTTGAGCTTTGACGGTTTTCTTTTCTTCTTCGTTAGCATCAAGGGTCGCTTGATGCCTTGACTCAAAACCATGAACAGCGAGGCCAATCATATCAGATGCGAAATTCTCCATTGAGCCAAATAGAGCGTTGGTCAATTGGTCTTGAATATCGGCTAAGTCTTCCGCTAAAGTCAAGGCTATGGCCGCGCGTTCTTCCGCGGTCAGCTTGTCAAGTTCTATTTGCTTTTCACTTGCTGACAAGGCATCATTGGCCATGACTTCGTTTATTTCTGTGATTCTGTCACGCATTGCACTCATTTCAGATACTGACACATCTTTTGATTTGACAGCGTTCGCGAGTCGTTGCTCTAATGCCGTTTTTTCTGTTGCCAGCATTGCGGCATTTGATCCGGTCATAAGGTGGGCGATGGATTCAGCATGGCCACGCCGTATCCCAAGATCGGACTCCACATAATCAGATACACCCGCCAATTTTGCGGTGAAGTCTTCGCCGCTATCACCGCTACCTGTTGGAGTGTCCGTGTCACCGGTTGGAGCGTCTGCAACCCGTTCTGGTTGTGGCCTGTGTTTTGCCCCGCCACTGGCACGAGGTTTTCCGGCACCGACGGCTATACGTGCAAGGGTCAACTCCATGTCATCCAAAACACCCGCAACATCTTTTAAATTTTCATCAGTTATTTTATCAGATAGCGTGATTCCCATGTTTGAAAGGTGGTTCTCAATAACCGCCGCTTTTTCTGGGCTTATGTTAGAAAAAATATCCTGTATTGTTGGTATACTCTTGATAGCTGAACCATACCCGGTCATTGATGTTGTGGCCCGGTTAGCTGATTCACTTGCCTGTTCAACTGCTTGTCTCATGTCACGAATACCGGATAACTGGTCTTCTATACTAACTTGTCCCTTGATTTTGCCCAACGTGACACCAAGCTCTTCAAACTTATCTTTAAGCCCGGAAACGTCATTTATCCAAGTGCCTATTTCCCAACCAACCCACAAACCACCCAGCGCGCCGGCTAAGACGTTAACACCAATAGCGGCACCTTTAGCAGTGACTCCGAAAAGCTTTGTTCCTGTGGTCGCTATACCCATCTCAGCGGCCGTGCTAATTAAGTTCGGTATTAAAAACTTACCCATGACGCCAGCAAGAGCAGAAAGTTTAATAATTGTCACGCCAGAATTTACAGCAAGGGTTTTATTTTCATCACTTAGACCTTGGATACTGATAAGTAGGCTTGTTATGCCGTCAACTAAATCTTTGATAGCTCCCTTTTTCATATCGCCAAATGACGCACCAGTTTTAACAACTTCGGCCTGCATGTCAGCAAACGCGCTTGACAGGTTGCTCAGTGCAATGTCTGCCTGTTGTTGTGCCGCGCCTCCGCTATTGACAATAGCTTCTTGGAAGTCAACTAAACCCGTTTCGGCTTTCTTCAAAATAATAGAAAATTCTTGTGCCGCGTTACCACCTACGATTGTTTCCAAGTTGGATAAGCGTTGTTTTGGCGTCATGTCTTTAAAGGCTTCGGCCATGTCTCGAATTGTCCGTGTAAGTCCTTTTGATTTGCCATCCCCGTCAAACATAGACAATCCAAGAGAATCAAGTGCTTTTTCAGTCGCGCCGGATTCCTTTGTGAATCTGAAAAGTGAGGTTGTGAATGCACGAGTAGCAAGTGAACCTTTTAATCCAGCGTCAGCAAGTAGGCCAATAATGGCGTTCATTTCGGCCGCCTGATCCGTTGCACTTGCACCTTCTTTGGCAAAATCTGACATCAAAGGTGCAAGATACTTGACGGCCTCGGCCATTTGGGTCAAGTCAGTATTTGACCTTGCGGTTGTGAATGCCAATTGGTCAACAAAACCGGCTGTATCTTTTGTCTCAATTCCCAACGCTGTCATGGCGTCCGTTACAAAATCGGCTACCTGTCTCATATCGGCAAATGCGTCCGTAGCTTTTAATAACAAAATGGGCCGTAAATTCTTTTGGACTTCCTCCGCACTTTGCCCAGCTTGCGCAAGGAATACCGCCGCTTCTGCCGCCGCCGTTCCTGTCATGCCCAAACCCCTGCTTGCTTCGATAGCCGTGTCAGTCACGATTTTAGTGATACGAGCGACCTCTTTTTCAGACGCTCCGAGACCGGCCATTTTTGACACAACCATGTCAACGGCTTTCTCCTGATCGCCAGACGCCTTTAAAAATCCGACACTAATGGCAGTCCCAACCGCCGCAATCCTGATAGCGTATTGTCCCACTTCACGGCTCGCCGCTTTCCATGACTCCTGATCTCGCTTCAAACTACGTTGGAGCTGGTCGGAACGCCGCTTTTCAGCTTTCGCCAGTTGTTCGGTTTTCTTTCGGTTTTGTTCTAAGGCTTGATCTCGGATTTTGGCCGCTTGGAAGGTTCTTTTTTTGTCTTCTTCAATGGCCTTGGCGTGTTGGGAATTCCTTCTTTTTAACTCCCGCTCCGATTTTGTTGTCGTTTCCTTTAAAAGTTTTGCTTTCGCTTCTGCTGTTTTTCTGGCTTCAATTAATTGAATACCAGCAAGCTTTTTACTTGACGCGCTGGATATAGCGTCAGCGTTAATTTTAGCGGCTGTGACCTTGCTTGACTCTTTTGCACGTGCGCCGGTCAACTTGCGCTCAGATGCCAGCGTTACGGCGTTAGCAGTCACGTTAGCGGCTTGTGCCTTTGCCGCCGCCGTGATGCGTGCCCGCTCAAGCTTCTTTTCTTGTATTAATAGCTTTGTATTGTGCCTTTGATGCAATGACATGATACGGTCAAGATCTTTCCTCGTCGTATCGTTCATAATTACATCAACGGTTATCTTTGCCTTGCCGAAACTCTTTGCCATTTAATGCACCCCTAAAAAGATATTAAAGCCTGCGCTTATCTCTAAGTTGTTGGTATCAGTATTTGCAGTTACCCGACCACCCGCCCCGGCTGTGATTGAGATATGGTAGTCCCATTCGGCAGAACTCGTACCAGACGCGCTTAATCCCCGTGTGTCAAGTTCATACCATATTGATCCGAGTGGCTCAATACCTTCGAGAGTCAAGCGACAACTTGCCGCCTGTTTTTTGATGACGTCACCATGCCACAAATGAGGCCGCCCAGGTTTGTATTTGTTACCATCAAAATCGTATCCTGGCATGTAGAAAACCGTTGACCGTGCCGAAAGTCTGCCAGCCGGTATTTTAGAAACATCATTTCCCCCAATGGTGACAACAATATCGCCAGCGTTAGCAACGTCAACACGAGCCTGATTAATCCAAAAATAATCATACTTTAAAGTTATACCTGATTGGCCGTCAAGCGGAATGATTTCTTGACAAATTTGATAATATGGAGCGGCCAAAACGCCTTGAATAATTAAATAACCCGCACCAGTTCCGGCTGGGTTATCTTCGATTGAGGTTGAAACGGCTGTTGTTGTGGCACCTATTCCGGTAACGTCTGCGTATTTCTGGGCACCGTTTAAGTCACTAATAACAGTGTCAGTGCCGGCGGTAACTGTGGCATTGAGGCCGTTTTTTACGTAAATGTGGGCTTTTGCTTGCCTGTCGTATTCCCAACGATGATCGAACACTTGAGTGTTTTTAATTATAGGCATTTTAAAACCTCACAATCTAAAAATTACAGACGGGCACCGCGCCGGGGTAAGAACACGGTGTTGTTCCCGTCCTAAGCTTGTTTTTTCTTGCACTTGCGTGTTTTCTTAGCTGGATACGCCTGAACTGTGTCTTCGATATGTTCGGGCACGTCTTCAACAGGTTCCGGCACGTCAGGAGCTTTGTTCTTTGATGAGTACTCATCGTAACAATCAGGTTTAAACGTCACTTTAACGCTGTGTGTCCACTTAAAAACGTTTAACCTTAGAATGTCCATACCTTTTATTACAATGAAATGCCTGTCCACAAGGATAGGATCAAGAAGGTTAACGCCTTTTGGCTCCTCTGTGACGGATCCCCGTGACAGTCCGTTTTTAGTTGCTATCTGGCGGGTTAGTTTTAAACCACAACGCCGGTCAAACTTTTTTCTTTTTTGTTTCAACATTTTTCTTGTCCTTTTTTGGTTCAGGAGT
>Ga0255048_10000678_pt1 | contig 25425 bp, 15 predicted proteins | sample JV7_2_2_MG_FD_183619 | JGI IMG/M metagenome (GOLD analysis project Ga0255048, IMG submission 183619) | Seawater microbial communities from Jervis Inlet, British Columbia, Canada - JV7_2_2 | ecosystem: Environmental > Aquatic > Marine > Inlet | place: Canada: British Columbia | collected 2016-10-06
AAAGTGGACGGTCATGAACAACCCAAGAAGGAAACTGGTGATAGCCAGAATGCGTGAAGAGGGCGTGACCACGGCGGAGGAGTTCTGGGATCTGGTCGAGAAGGCGATGCTCCCCTTCGATCTCTCCGTGACCGAGGGCTGGTCACCCGGTGGTAAGAGTCTCGAAACCTTTGTCCGAGTCCCCTTGCGTGGTTCACCTGACCACTTCACCAAGGCCAAAGAGGGACACTACAAACCGAAGTCCGGTGAGGAAACTACTCCGAAGGGTCCGTCCGCCCTCGACCGTGCGCTTGAGGGGGTGGAGTGATAATATCAATGCCATCAATCGAAGTCGATAATGCGTACAGGCGCAGACTCGCTATATATCTGGATCGTAATTCCCCTCCAGGAACCTTGGCAACCAGAAAAGAACTGCGGGCTCACCATGAACAGGTTGGCGAGTCTGAAGATGACGACATCTGGTTCCAAACCAATGACCAATACGAAGCAGAACAAAAAGGAAGGGGGACGGGCCAATGAGTAGGTTCTACATAGCGATGGCGCAGTCGATCACCGAAGGGCCAGAGCCAGAGGTTTTCAGGACAAAGCGTGAGGCGGTGAAGTATCTCTCCCAGCCATGTTTCCGCAACAAGGAGGACTGGATCGACAACGAGACAGGCGAAACGATTGAGGAGAATGAGTGGGAGCGTGTGATTTACACCATCGAGATTGGAACGACGAAGGAGGATCAGATGCACGCAGCGAAGATACTAATGGCGAAAGGTATGGAACACGAGAACTCCCTCTGTGGTGATCCAGGTGGCCCGATTGAGTACAGGGGGACGGGCCAATGACTCCCTCGCCAAGAGACTTCTTATCCGGCGCTAGGAGCGTTGGGGTGGTCGTCGATCCTGACAGCGGGCGAGAAGTTGAAGCCTACGCTTATCCGGGGGCGGTCCTGCTGGTGACTAATCGAGCGCAGCCCTGGCCCATGATCTGGTGGGAGGGGGGCGACCCCAAGAGACTCACCGGATACCACAAAGATCTGACCATGCGAGAAACTTACAGCACGGTGGTCCCGCTAGACGAAGTGCTGTCCGGCCTTTCTGGGCTTGTCGCCCCATGCACGATGGAAGAGGTGATGGGCAAACCCTCTGCCCGTGCAGCGGTGCGTCTTTATAACAAAGCGAGAGAGTTGGCACAGACGCTGACGCTCACCAAGGAGATAACAGCGCCTTGGGCGGATCTTATTGATGAAGAACTCGCAAAGCGGGGACGGTGGTCGTGGGATCTCCTCCTATGGGTGTCACGAACGGACAAGAGCAGACTCAAGGAGAGGAACCACCTCCCCGCTCTGGATATGTTTAGAAGTGACTCGTAAGACTCGCCAGCCGTCCACCGTTGCAGCGTTATACTTATCGCAGTCTTTATGAAATCCGACCGGGGAGGTGTGTCGTCCAGTCCTTGGGCCAAACACGCCTCCCTCTACCTCAAGCGCAACCATCTGATCGGGCCAGCAGAAGTCGAACCTCCACTTGCGGGTGGCGTGGAATCGGTGCTCCACTTCAGGGCGAGGAAGCCCAGAGGCTGCAATCTGAAGAGTCACCTTCCGCTCCAGCGTGCTCTGCTTCGGCGAGCAGCCCTCCAGGCTAATCACCTGGACGCCTCGTCTTGGCCTGCGCCGCTTACTTGGCAAGGGCGTGGTCATGCACTGCACGAGCAAGCACGAAGGCGACCAGGGCCGTCTGGATACCTTCAATAGCGTCTTGGCCGAGGCCGATATTTGGTCCCCACACCACTGTCAGGATCAGGAGCAGGGTCGCTTGGGCTTTGCGACTCACGAGAACATCAGTCAGTAACTTGGGCATTGGAATCCCCCCTTCGTTTCATGTAAGAGAACACTGCCAATGCGGACAGCACAGCAGTTAGCACCTCGGCTGCTGGGAACGGCAGAAGAGCCACCCCAGTCCGCACTCCCTCAACGATCTGCTCAGTAGTGGTGTCGGCCCCGGCGCTCCCCAGTTCCCCGCCACCTGCAACGATCCCCACATCCCCGAGGAATCCGCTGAGGCCAGAGCAACCGGGAACCGCCACCACTAATAGGCAGGCTAATCCCGTCAAAAAAAAGATTGAAGATTTTCTGTCAGGAATGATTCCCCGCGGCGTATGCGTCATGATATTTTCCTGCCTCTTATCCATTCCGCCTCTTATTATTTTTTCCTGGCACGCTTCTTGGCCATTAACTTGGCAACCAGTCCAGGAGCCATGCCTTTCCCAGCACCAAGGCCCATGCCCCCCATTTTCCCAGCACCCCGACGACTACTAGCAGCGGCTGCTGGCTTCCGAGTAGCACTTCCTGCTGGCTTCGGCTTCGGCTTCGGCTTCGGCTTCGGCTTCAGCGCCCTGCCCGCCGCCGTCCCAGCCGTGGCGCCGGGCTTCCTCTTGCCGAGTTTCGCCTTAAACAGACCTCCGCCGCTTGGTTTTCTTTTCTGCGCCATTACGCAATCCTTTCACTCCCCCTCTTATCCTGTGCGCTTCGAGGCACGGCACTCCACCATGGCCTCTTTGAGTTCCTGTCTGCTCTCCACTATATGGTGTGTGAGCGATTCTAACACCTGCGAGTTATTACGAATAGTGTGCGTACTGGCCCTAATAGCCTCTTCAACTGCTTTCCAGCGTTCGAGTTGTAGTGCCTGTTGGACGGCAGACGCACCATGGCTCGACGAAGAGTGGCCATTGCCGTTCCGGTGCTTCAGGAATCCGAGGATCTCCCTTACCAGAAGCACGGCAACCAACCCACCAACACCTACCTGATAAGCGATATCGTCCATCTCTTATTCCTCACCAATCCCAGCAACGCCCGCCATACGACGGTGTAGAGGCTTGAAGTTAGCAAAGAAGTCGTCCCCGCCCTGGATAAGAGACGGCCCAACATCCAGAGCGAGCCGTGTCTGGATCAAGTTCTGGAATGCGAACATTCTCCGGGCCGCATCTATCTCGTATCCGCTGACATCGTCGGCAGTGAACATCTTAGGGAATGATCCAGCGATAGTCAGCATATCCTTCGCCGTTCCAAAGGTGGGGCCCATCAAGGCGTCTATTTTGTTACGAGAAGCGTACCGTGACAAGGGTCCACTGTCGGCGAACTGGGACAGGCCAAAGCCGAAGGTCTTCTCGAAGATGGCATTCGTCTCACTCAGGATTCCAAGGCCACCGCCTCTGTCCATGCCCTCGACAATGAACTTGGAGATGTCATTTTCGTAGCGGAATGGGTCACGGCCACCGAGCCACTCCTTGCCTGCATAGACGAACCCTCCAAGAGACGACAGCCCGGCCAAGAGGATCACCTGGGAGATATCTCCATACTCCAGTCCTCGTTGTAGCCCAGAGACGAGCACGCTGTTAGTGGCTGCGAAACTGAAGGACTTGAACTGGAAGAGGAGTTTCCCTATAGCGGAAGAGGTTGCGATAAGAGGCAGGTCACCAGCATTCGGGGTGACGATTGTCCGGTTCACCGCCTGCATGATCGCCATGTAGTATTGCTCCTTCAGGAACGCAACTTCGTCTGCTCTTAGCCCGTCAATCGGCCCGTCCCAGAGATCCACTCGGCTGTGGTAGAAGTCTCCACCAAACAGGTCCGCTCCAGTCTCTCCGACTACTTCGTGCACTCGGGCGACGAGTGTGGCCATTTCCGTGTCGATCCCGAACTGGCCGAGCATCTCCAGTTCAAAAGCGCTTGCGGTTCCTGCACGCACCTTCCGGCTTATCTCGATCACCCTGCTCTGGATTGCCGTGGCAGCCACCGCCTTGTTCACTGCATTCCAATACTGGATTCCTGACCACTTACCGAACTTGCGGGCGCTCCACTCCAAGCCCTTCTCGGCTTTCGTCTGCTCGATCTGCATTGGATTGTCGTCAAGGAAGTAGAGTTTTCTTACCCGCTCCTCACCTAGCACGGTCTCCGCAGCGTAGATCAGTTTAGCGATGTCGGCTCTCGCAACATCGTCGTTGAGGATCTCGGCCTTTAGCATTTTGGCCCAGGCCGTGAGGTAGGGGCGGAGACCAGCCACGGAGATCCCCATTGCGAGGTCGGGAATCGAACTCAGGGCCACGCCCCCCATGAATCGAACATAGTTGAAGTCCTTCGCCGCCTTAGCGAGTCTCATTCCGTAGCCCACAGCGTCCGTATTGATGCCGTGAGTGTTGAGGATTCGATCCTTCATGGCCTGCAAGTCCATTGCGGTCTGGCGGAAGCGCTTCTCCAGCCTCTTAACCTCGGCATCGTCCCCGGCTGTTCTGGCCGCTGCCACCTTCTTCTCATACGCTCGTCTGATAACAGCAAGGTGCGGCTCAAGAGAGAGAGCGTCGCCGCTGGTTTCCGAGCGGACTTGTTCGGTGGCCGCTCTGGCCCTCCCTGCCATGGCCTCCATCTCCTCACCCGACGACCCTCTCCGTTTTGGATAAGCATAAGAGTGCGGCTCGTAGCCATCGGCTGGCCGCCCCCTGGAGGAGGCGTCAGTCGGCACCCCCAGGTCAGCGGAAATAGCACGAAGTTCCTGGGTTGCTGAATCGAACTCGCTTTCTGCTCGGGCGACCCCGTGACGAGCGGCACGAAGGCCACCCTGGGCCCCTGCGACCTCCGTTCTGGCGGGGGCACCACCAGGGTCGGCCTCATCCAGAGCCCCCCTAGCGGCCCTGACGGCGCCCTCCTGGCCTCTCGCTGCCATGAGATCCTGCACGCCTTGAGTCAGTTTGGGGAAGCCCGGTATCTCTGGCAGGTCACCAGTCTGTTCAGCCCGGCCAATAGCCTCACTGATAAGGCTCTCCAGCATTTGAGTGGGGTCAGTCTCGCCCCCGGCAGCCCGCGTTGCCGCTTCGATCCGGGCTCGCCCCTCTCTTATCTTCCCAAGTGCAGCCTCGATCTCCGGTCGGTTACCAGCAATGGTCTCGCTGTCGAACAGGCCGCCGAGGCCAAGCGCTTCGAGGTCTGAGTTTATCTGTCGCCTTTCGTTGTGCTGGAAGTATTCTGGCTCCCGCCCTCGGACGGAGGGGTCGGAGGCGCCCCTTGAGAAGGTGTTTGTTCCCCGCCCGGCTTCGATGGAGGAGGAGTGGTCTGGGGTTCGGTAGGACTTGAGAAGTTCTGGGTTAACTTGGAGTCCGTACCGGGCTGCGGCAACTTCGTCGGCGGCATCCATTCTGGGTAAGAGTTTCCTGACAACTGCCTGAACCCTTGCTTTGACAGCCTTTCCACCAGGGCCCTTCCACGGGGCGTCGAGATATCCTTCTCCATTTGGATTCACACTCCAATCGTTTTCTAATCTGTTACCAACATAAGTGAAGCCTTCGTACTCGACCATCCCTGCTTCTGGGCGCCCCTTGTTCCACTCGGCCAGCGACCTCTTAACGGTGAGCGTCGCCTCGTGGAGTCTTGGAAAGAGGTTAGCGTCAATCTCCGTGCGCTGCTGACCGCTCCCTGTCTTCGAGTCAGGGAACCAGTTCAGCCCCCCTCTCTCCGTGGTGATATAGATCCCAAGACCCTCCGGGCTCTGCTGCTCAAACCGAAGCCTCTTAGCGAGCGGGCCGAGCGTCTCGAAATGAGCACGGAGATCAGCGAGCGAGTCCCTGTCCCACACCGCACCTTCGGGCAACATGAGTGTATAGCCATTGTGCAGTTTTGAGTTCGTCAGATCCGGCGGGACGATCCGGCTCCAGGTAATCGAGTCGAGCCTGTAGAGCGCAGCGGTGGCTGCTGCCCATTGGTTGCCAGCATTGACTGTGTGCACGCCGTCGTTGAGCACTCCTGCGAGCGCTTTGATTATCGCCTTCGAGATATGCTTTCCGCCCTGCTCCCGGTTGGTCTTGGCGATCCACTCCTCCGCCTCCCTTCTGACCGCTGCCGGAATGACCTGATTCGGTAAGAAGAGACGGGTGGTGCCAGTCACCCCAGGCGTGACCGACGAGAGCCCCGGCAGCCCAAGTTCGAGGAGAACAGCGTCTGCCCCTGGAGCGTTATGCCCACTCCGTGCGCTGCTACCCGTAGCCCTTACGAGGGAATAACTATAAGGAACGCCCGTTCCGAGGGCTTTGTGGGCTTCGCTCCCTCGCTCGTCAACTCCTCTGAGGGTGTCTCGATAAGAGGCGGCGATGACTTCTTTGCTGGAGCCGTCGTCCGCCCCGACCCTTTCCGCTGTCCCCCTGACCTCTTCGTGCTTTTTGATTTTCCCATTGCTGACCCACTCCCTAACTTTCATGAGCACAGGCGAGCGCAACTGCGCCCCCTTGCCGTAAGTGTCATCGTAAATGAAGACACGATACCCGTCGCCTTCGCCCTTTGTGATCGAGTGCTTGCCCATCTTATGTCGCTTCAGCAAGTTCTTGATCTGAGTAGCACTGAGCGACTCATCGAACTCGACGATCTGAAGCGCTTGTTTACCAGACTGACGCACACGGAAGGTGAGGACATTATCGTGGCCACCAGCCAGTCCCATTCTCGCACCAGCCGCCCGTAGCCTGTCGTCGCTACCTGTCCGCAACTCGACGACCTGGGTAGCGTGACCACGGTTCCCCTTGGGAGTGACCGCACCGTCCACTCTTATCACTTTCGCCTCTTCGGACACAACACGACGCACAGCCTCAGTTGACCGGGCGTGGGCCTCGCCTCCAACTTCCTTGAGAGCGTGGTCGAGAGTTGCGTGGCCAGTGTCGCCTTTGTTTGTTGCAATCACATAAGAGTCAGTCTGGAAGTCAGAGGTGGCACGGTTACGCAGCGCAGCGATCTGCACCTGTATATTGTCCGGCAGGGCCTCCAGGCCATTCAAGTGCGTGGAGGAGGGGCCCGGCGTGAACGGATGGTTCGCCCTCCACGGATACCCCTCTTCAAGAAGGTTGTGGTAAACCATGGGGTCAGACTCGCCCGCCTCGATGAAGCGATGCGTTGTCCACAACATCGCTTGTACTTGCCAGGGCTTCCAGTCCGTCACTCCACGATAAGCGTCTTCATTGAGTTCGTCGGTCAGCATCTCAACCATGTCAGTCATGAACTTGTAGTCTTTGCCACTATCAAGGGAGCGAGTGGAATCCGAATAGTTCAGGTGCTTCTTGGACTTACGCTCCGCATTCCTGGCTTTACGCAACTCCTTCGAGTCACCCTTGGCGCTTAGATTCTCCATGTGAGTCTGGAACCGCCGTAGACGATCATTGAACTTTGCTGGAGTATCCTGCGCTCCGGTCTTGCCAAACTGGAAGTGGCGGAACATCCAAACATCCGCTACCACATCATGGAGTTCTGACTGCCAGTGACCTTGCATTTCCTCTCTGAAGACATCGTACTGGAGCGCACGGTGAATCGTGCGAGCAAAGGAAGCGGTCTTGAATGCGTTTCGCTTCCCTGAACTGAGCCTGATAGACCAGTCCTTGTCGCCGAGCCGGACCGCTCGTCCAGCGGCGTCATATCCAAGAACAATCTTCTCCAACTTAGGCTTCAAGGTGAGAGGGAACGCATGGGACGGGAACAAGTTTGTCACGCCCGACTTGAGGTTTGGCAGGTTCATTATCTTGGCCACGGTGTCTAATGCGTTACCGAGGTTCTGCTTTGGGTTGGTGTTAGCCGAGGTGATCGCCAGGATATCAATGAACATCGACGCCTGAAGTAGGTCTCCTTGGAACGCCTCAAGGATTCCGGCAGAGGAATCTTCGTACCAGAACCGGGCAGCCTCGTCCGCCTTGTCGTGGAAGAGCATCCTCTTACTGTTCGCTTGCAGGGCGAGCATCATTGATTTCAGTTGCTTGGGCGAGACCTGCTTCTTCCCTGCCTGAGTGGCCTGTCCCATCGGCACAGTCCAGCCAAGCCTTGCCAGCGTCTTTGCCACCGCAGCGTTCGGGGTGACCTTCTTGCCGTCAATAAGAGATTCAACCTCATCCATGATCTTCTGGATGACCTCGCTGGTCTGGTATAGATCTGCGACTGTGCGATGCTTGTTATAGAGGAGGGCGTTCCTCTTGACATGGACCTCGCCCTCTCGGGCGGCACCCATGAACAAGATGTCATCAATATGAACGATCTCATGGACAGCGACGCCCGGCTGTGTGCCCTCTGCTTTGGCCATCTCGGCATCCGAGGGCTGCTCGAAGCCATCGGCTGGCCGATCCTTTCTGGCCTCCTTCAAGACCTTCCTGCCCTTGGTCACCTTCGCGATCTTATCGCCCTCATTGGTGAGGACTATGTTCTGAGTCTCATGGTACGCTACATCGTGTGTGGCCGACCCCTCGGGGGCTCCACGAACTCCGTAAGGGCTCGGAGCACCAATGGTCGTCTTATGGAACGCCTGAGGATGCTGAAGCGTAGCGGACAACATGGACCTGTCACCCATACTGAGCATGGCGGCCCGTTTTCCCTTCAAGGATATCGCAGTGTCTGGTGAGCGAGTCCCAGCAGTGGGGTATCTGAAGTCATGCTCTGCGCTTCGTGCGTTGCTCAGGAAGTCTCGCCACCGAGCAACCGGAACCAGACCTGACGGATAAAGGACTCGAAGCGCTGATTTCAGTTGCGCTTGATATTGACCATACTCCTCAAGCAGGCCGGGCACGATGTCTCTAATGTTCTCCAGGTCGATCAGGCCACCATCGTGCTCCCACTCTCTGAGGGTCGAGCCGTGGTGATCAGGGCCAGTTTTTACAGGCCCGAACCCGTGGGGGTCCATCCTGCTACCCTTGCCGAATGCGGGCTCCCACTGCTCCTTATGGAACTTGGCGTCCCATTCTTTCCAAGCCTTGTCGAGAGCAGCCTCTCTCTTGAGCCTGACTTCAGTAGGGAGTTTCTCATTCTGGAGTATTCTGAGTTCAATACCTTTCAGGGCATTCTCCTTGGCCCATATCTTACTCAAGCGGACATTGTCCTCGAACTGCCCAAGGCGAATGTCGAGGCTTTCCGGGTTACGATAGCCCTCCCCGATGAGATCCATGATGGCCCTGGCGACCAGCCCGCCTTCTTCGTGACCCTTCCATGACTGCTTATTGATTAGCCCAATCAGGTTGTACCAAGGGAGGTTTTCCAGGGGGCCTTGCGGTGGGTCGTCGGTCCTCGGCTTCACTTTGGCGCCTGACTCCCTATATACGCTAAGGCTCCACACATCCCTTGTAGACTCGGCGTCGGTGAGAGGGGCGCCACTTTTCTTCTTTGCTGCTAGGTCTCTGCTCGCCTTGTACACTCGGGACTCTCTCGTCCTGTTGTAAATCAACGAGTTGGACATATCAGACGCAAGCGAACTGAGCAGCCCACCTTGCACTTTCGGCGTGTTCTCCAGCACCGCCCGTACCTCTACTTTGAGATCATTGAGTACCTTGACCGTGGCGACGCTGGGTACCGATGGCATTCCCTCCCCAACCTGCTTGATAACATAATCAAAATCAGACATTGCTTGCTCAATATAATCCTTACGGAACACTTCATGGTCTAAGTCTGCTCGCAGAAGGTTTTCGTCAGTGATCGCAATGCCAGCGTTTCGAGCGATCTCGTACGCATTCATGGACCTATCAGGCTGCACGGCCTCCCCGCCGTTCCCACGAGCCCCAAGATTGATATCATCACCGACAAGGAACGGCTTGCCAAAAGGATACTGCCGTATCGCCCACTCCAAGTAGGACTTGATCTCTCCGCCCTGGCTATCCAGCCCTTGGGCACTAAGGAAGTCGAGCCTCTTATGAATGAGGCGGGTGATCTCGCCATAACTTATTGCCTGTTCGTTATGGATCTTCCTTGCCACCAACGGGGCGTACCCCATCGCAGATACTTGCACTTGCTCCTCGTCCACTCCATCAATGTAGCGCAGCACCTTCTCATGGGGGACGAGAATCTCATCTTGCAACTTCATCGAGTCTTCTACCGAGAACGACTTCTTTCTTTCTTCGTCTGGCTTAGTTGCATAGGTAGTCTCGTGCCAGCGGTCAATCTTCTCCTTGTCAGCGCCTTTGTATCCGGTCTCTCGCAGGGCTCCGGCTGTGGTGGACAGCCCAAACTCCTCGGTCGTGCCGGGGAAGTTCGGGTGGACAACCTCCCCCCTGGTCCCTTCTAGATCGTCTTCAACTCGCCCGGTCCTCCAAAACAGATCTCGAACCGGAGTGTTCGGCAGACTTGACCGAGGGTGAGTTCCAGTACCCTCTATGTTGTCGGGAGTCCCGAAGACTCTGAGAAGAATATCAGGGCTGTGTACTGCACGGGCAGCCAGCGACCCATGGTCTTCTCCCTCTATACGAGGCACCTCGCTCTCGGTCTGGAAATATTGTCTGGCCTTCTTCGGCGAGCCTTGGCTGGCACGGAAGGCAATAAAAGGCTCGGAGGTCTGCCGGAGTTCGGTTGGCGGGTCGGTCAGCGAGGCAGTGTAGTTACCCGTATCATAGTCGAAATCCACGACAGTGTTATCGACGCGCAGAGGTCTGCCACTCTGAACGGTATCTTTGACAAGAGCATTCCACTCAGCAGTGGACAGTGATCTTCCCGGACCGTTATTGGGGGATCGGAAGGGGCCGAGGTAAGGCAGTTTTTCTTTGGCGTTAGGGGAGTAGCCATCGAAGAAATAGAGGCCAGGCCCTGAATACGCATCCACCACATGGAATCCTGGCTCAAGTTCCCCTCGCTCAAACCGCCCGAGCATCTCATCTGGCTCGGAGTGCGTGCGATTGAATGGGTCGTCGGCTACTTCTTTCATCGCTGCTGGGAGTTCGGCCTCTGTGGCTTGGCGAACCTTTTCAATAACACTATCGGCCTCGGCCTTCTTTGGTCGATAGCCACCGCCAGTGCCCTCTGGATCATCATGCGGGAAGACGAACCCTTTGCGCTGATACCACGCCTTGAGTTGATCATTGGTGAGGCCAACCGACTGACCCTGACGACGAACATTTTGAGCCGACACGACTAGCGACACCGACATATCCCTGGCGTCTGCTGCGGCAAGGATTCTGTCTAGTTCTTTGCTGGCAGCGCCTTGCCCCCTTGTTCCCGTGGAGAGGATCAAGTCTATCTCGATGTCTCCCGCAAACTGCTCTCCGTTGATATAGATCAGTTCGCCGTCGTTTTTGAGGGTGACCTCTACCCCGTCATCGTTGAGGTAGTTGAATCGAGTTTCGTCGTATCCCGCTTCGAGGAAGCGAGTCTTACCGTCCGAAAGTTCGTCTGCCATATACGCCGCATCCGTCTTTTCTGGGGGGACGAATCTCTCCCGCTGAAAATATTGCTTGGCCTGTATGTCGAGTTCGTCACCTGTGCGCCCACCTACAGACTCTCGGATAAGTTCCTTGGCCTGGGTCTGTAGGGCAACTGCGTCGTCATACTTATCCATCAAGAGGTATGGAACCTGATCCCTCACCTCGTTAAACGAATCAGCGTGCGGAAGCCTGAGCGCATCAGTTGGGTCATACACCATAAGAACAATGTCAGGAGTCCCCAGGCCGCCCTCATCTATTGGCCTCATATCCCAGCCCTCAGGACGGAAGTCTGGATTGAACTCCGCCCTGGCTACCGGACGCCAGCCATGCCTGCCATAGAGGGTGGGCAGGTGGCCATTGATATCGAAGCCGTCGAGTGTTTCAGCGAACTTGCTTGCCTGCGAGAGAAGCCCGTTTATGTCTGCGGCACTGCCCGGCATCTTATGGACGCTTATCAGGTCTCTATCTGGAGTGACTACGAGCCCTGCGGTGGCGTCTCTGGCGAGGTAGATTCTGGTCTCTGGGTTGAGGTAGAAGGCTTGGTCTTTGACCTCGACGGCCTTCCCGAATCTGTGGGTTGTGGCGGTTTCGATAAGCCCGTCCCTGAAGAGAACTCCGGCTGTAGACTCAACGCGGAAGCCGCTCGTGCGTATGCGTCCCTCAATGACTTCTTCGCCATATCGTTCCTTCCAATCAGGGTGGTTTGTGAACTCGTCCACCCACCCTGCAAGATCTACCTTGTTATCAGCAAGGAACTCTCCCTTGCCTTCGGTTCGCTGCTCCAGGCCGCCTGGGGCTACCTCGCTACTGTCCTTGAAAACTATCATGCCCTTGTCAAGGTTGAGGGCGTCATACAGTTCGTAGATGCCATCGGCTTCAGAGTCCGACAAGTGGAAGACTCTCTTAATATCAGTCTTTTGAGATTCGGTGAGCCGCCTGTGTGGTGAGTCGTTGGTCTCCCTGCCCGCCGCAGTCACTATGTCCTCGTCTGATAAGAGGAGTTTGTCGAACACGGTCTTCACCTTCGGGTCGAGCGGCGTAGAGAAACGGCCAGCGAATGCCTGATACACCCTCTTCATCGCCTTCATCAACTCTTGCATGACTCGTTTCACACCAGCACTGACGCCCGGTTGGAACTTGCCCTCGGCGACATACTGCTCGAACGCACGGGCAAACTTCTCCTCCATGTCTACTGTCCACACTCGATCCTTGCCCTCAGCCAACGGATCAAGAGCCTTGCCGTCATTCGCCCACAACTCAAGGTCGTCCATATCCTGGTGGGTAACATCTCCCGCATGACCATCAGTAATCTTCGCCCTGGTAAGAGTCCTTAACCGAAGGGCGTGCCCAATCTCATGGACAGCGGTGGAAAAGTCGGCGCCCGAGAACCCTTGAATAACATCCTTGACGCCCTGCGGGTCTAACTTGAAGACGCCCTTGGTGACGCTCGCCCCCCCCGCTTCGGCTGTCCCACCCTTGAGAAACTTCGACTCCACCAAGTCGATCATCTCTCGGCTCGCCCAGCCCTCTGATATCAACTTCTCTGGATCATGGATGTTCTTAGCGAGGTGTAGCACCCAGGCGGCTGGGCCCATATTGGCAACCTTTGTACTAACATCACCGCCCTGGTTGTTGTTATTCGGCGTCCGGGACGACTCAACGACTGCGGCAAACTCCCGCTCAACCGTTTCCCTTATGTCCGCCTTCAAGCCGATAAGAAATGCCTCGCCCCTGAGGGCTCTCTCGCCTTCATCTCCGAAGGCAGTCAGTGTGCTCACGGCTGCCTGCACCTCAGCGCCAGCATCACGAATCTCATCGGAGTCCACTCGGGCAACCATGTCGTCAAGCATTTGCACAATAAGAGAACCACGATGCTGTCTTAGTGTGGCGGCATCCAGCACGGATTCCGCCGGAGTCGTGCCCCCAATGGCGTCCCTCATCGAGTCTTGAATATCTTGCTCCAGTGACAGCAGTTTCTCCTCAAACCCGTCGGCAACAACTTGCTGGTTATGAGCCGTGTCACTAGCGTCTCTGTGTTCTTGCAGCAGGTCTTTGATTCTGTTAGTGATACCGACCATATCAACGGCTTGACCATTGGCCTCGACCGCTTGGCCTGCTACTTCTGGCTTGAACACGGACAAGAGGCGCAAGCCATTATGAAGCCTCAACAAGTTAGTTGACTGGAAGAGGTCATTCATTGCTTTCGTGACTTTCTCCACCTCGGCCCTGGGCAAGTTGTCTGGAATCTTCCCAGTCGCAGGGTCACGCAGCGCCTTCATTATGTCGTCAAAAGCCTCATACTGATCCAGCGTGCGCTGCATGAGTTCCAGTTGCACCGGGGAGGCGAGGTATCGGTAGATCGCCACCTTCGGGATGTGCCTCTTAGTGATCGTCTGCATGACCAGCCCAATGTCCTTAACAAGGAACGGCTCCACAAACTCATCACGGAGCAACAAGACCCTCTCGTGTAAAGAGTTCTGCGGGCCCATTCGGCTAGAGGCCATGTCAGAGTTGATCGGGTCATTGATTATGTTGCGGATCACGGCGTGGATACGAGCGTCGTCTATGCCTATAAGATCAGCCAGCCTTTGTTCCAGGACGACCAAGTGCGCAGCGTCAGAGGCTGTCGAGCCGGGGTCAGCAACCAGTTGCCTTTGGACCTCAATCGACGCTACTAGCGATGGCTCGTCGGAGGCTTTCCATTCCTCGATCCCGGCACGAACAGACGCAAAGAACGCATCGTAGTGCTTCCTGATCTTCGTGGCGTCATACATCCTTGCCACATACATGGCTGCCATGCGTCGGGTCTGGCTGGAATCCAGTTTCAGAAGGCCCATGGACCTGAGGAGTTTCCCGGTGTTCTCGATGAACGGATCATATATCTCTTTGACCGCACGCTCGACACCGTCAACTGCCGCCTGTCTAGCAGTCGGATCTTCAATCTTATTGATTATGTCGTATACCGACCGTTCGGCCCCCTCTAGCCCTGAACTCTCATGGAACTCGTCCGCCAAATCTAGGGCACGAGGGGTCACACCGTCGTCCTCATAAGAGCGCACAGCATAAGAGTGGGCGAGGGAGCGCAGGTCTATCTCTGATACGCCAGACGACGCCGTGACCTCCCTGGCGAGTTGGGCAAGTTCTCCCACTAGCCTCAGGTTCATCACTTCCATGTACTGCGACGCTGCGTCCATTCCAGGACGATTAACACCGTGACCTCTGGACCCTGCCTCTTGAGTGAGTGCTCCACCAGAAAACAACTGATACATTTGCCGCCCGTAGTCGGTGATCTCTTGGCCCATTCTCGTGTTGGGACTCCAGAGCAGCCAGCGACCCACGAGGCGGCCCCAGAAGGTGTTGCCTTCGGCTAGGCCGACCAGTCTGGCCACCTTACTGCTTACGGTATTGGTGTCCGCATCGAGCCGGAGCAGGGCCTCATGCATCCTTTTCGAGATCAAGACTTCAGCAGGACTCGCAATGGCAGCATCGCTAGTGGCAACTTCGGTCGCACTCTCCCTCGGGGCAACTTCTTCTGCCTGCGCTAACTCAGTTGGGGCGTCATCGTCATCCGCCGCCCTCGCTGCGTCCTCCTCCTCCGCCGCCCTCGCTGCATTTTCCTCATCCACAACCCTCGCCACTGCTTCGTCAGCAGCCGCCCTTGTATCTGCGCCGGGCGCCACCTCCACAAAGTCGTACTCGTCCCTGTGCCCGTCCGGGGGAGTGAAGCCCTCGTCCATCGCCTTTCTGTCACTCTTTCTTATCCAGCCTGTTGCACCCGCCTCAACCACCTCATTGAGCGTGTTAGATGCTTCGTGTCTCACTGCCGCCGCCACACCACCTGCAACTTCTTGTCCGAGCAAACTGGTCAAAGCCCCACGATAAGTCTTGCCTATGGCATAGAAGCCTCCTCCGAGAACGGCTCCGAACACGCCGCCTCCGACGATGCTCATCCAGGTTTCCTCCATGGTGCGGAGCGGTTGAGCCTTCTGAAGCACCATCTCGGAAACAGCCCCCGCTATCGCCCCCTCCAGGCCAGTGGCCAAAGCCGCCTGCTTGACCGTGGTCTTTGATAGAGCAACTCTCTGAAGCAGGTTTTGAGCGAGGCCGTGTGTCATATCGTCGCCAATGTGCGCCGCCGAGACGATTGCCGGGTGAGTTCTATGAGCGGCGATAAGAGCCGCCTTCTCAACCTCCGTTACCGCACGGAGTTCAGTTCCGGCAGCCACCTTGAAAGCACGCGCCCTCGAACCAGTCATGGCCAACCGGAAGCCGCGAGAGAGTGGCACCCAGTTCTCGGGGCTGGTCATTCCCACTGGGAGGTAGTACATGAGGCTCTCGAAGAAACCCAGGTTGTGGAGTATTTTCCTGTCCGCAAGATCCTGAGAGGCCCGCTTCGCCACCATCGAAAACTCGGCATAAGATTTCGCACTCGCCATTCTCGGGTACTTATCCACCATGCCCTGCAAGTGCTTCATTTGGATCCACAACTGGTTCTTCTTTTGGGTCCAGTTGGGATCCGGCGCATAGACTTTGTGGTCCTGCGCAATCCTGCCTAGATTGTAGAGGATGTTCATGTCACGAAATGCAGCCGCGTAGGTCTCGCCAATCGTAGCCTTAGGGTTCCAGGCCGGGATAGGGTGGAAGCCTCTATGTTTGCGAACTGGCCGCCGTGATTGATCCTGCTGGCTACTGACTACCATAAAGCCCCAGCGCCTCCACCATGACTCTCGTGCCTACAGCCCCGCTGTCCGCCTCGCCAAAAAACACTTTGCTGAAGACCCGAGTCCATGCCCTCTCATACAACTTCTCATAGTCTGGATGCTCAGTCGTAAACTCGTGGAGGGACGAGTGCGAAGCCCAGCGCCGTCGATACTCCCGATCTTTCACGGTAGCGATTTGGTGAGCCTTCTCCGCTGCCTGCTGCACCCTCAAATGCAATGCCTCGTCACCACGAACTCCAGGAGGCAAACCCACCTCCTTGTTGACGGTAGCATACAGGGCTGCCAGCCCCTCAGAGATGGGCCATGGCTCTTCGGGGATGGGCTTATGCCCAGGGCCCAGGCGCTGCCACGGCTTTTTGCCAGAGTTCGAGCGAATCTGATGGGGTCCGGGCTTAAAGTTTGTAATCTGGGACTGATACTCTGGAAGGGTGTCGGGCATCAGGGCGGGGTCTGAGAAGGCCAGTTTCCCTAGCAGGCGAACAACCGCCCGGCGGTTATACTCAGGCTCCGGGTGGACACCTAGACCCAACAGACCATCGTACTCCCCAACCGTAGCCAGTTGTTTTTGCATCATGTGCACCATGTGATGGTTTGTGGTCTTGTAGTCTTTGAGGTTGATAAATATCGGGTCATCATTATGCGGCCAATCGGATCTATATGTGCCCTCCTCGCCAGTCCTAACCACACGAAACACCCCATAAAACGGATCCTCGGGATCTGATCCTCCTGCGGGCGCCAGGGAGATCGTCAACTCATTAGCGTCTTCGTCGGTCGTAAACTTGCTCCAGAACTCTCGTCGCGATGGCAAGGCAGCAATCAAGGATGCGTACTCCTCATTGTCGGGGACAGCGCCACTGCGAACCCTGGCACGCACCGCCTCCATTATCTCCATCTCAACCACCTCACCCAAGGAGAACCGAACTTGCTGGTCGTCCATATCCACGCCACCATCGACCGGGGCGTCAAGAAGGCCTCCGGTTTGGTTAAAGGAGAGCCTGAGGGTCGTTTGCCCCAAGGACTCAACTCCGCCTAGACGAACTGCGGTCCCGCCAATAACGCCCCATCTTGCTTCCTGAATCACTTCCGAGGTGATCTCGGTGGCCCTGTTCTTAAACCAGCCAGCGCTAGGTGTTGCCTGCTTGCTGTGGAGGTAACGCACAACATCCTGCTGGAGCCTCCCATAGATCGCTTGTCGATCTTCTAGCCGCAGAAACCTCGTTGCCCTCATGGAGTCTGCACGAACATCAGGCTCGCCCCTCCAAGACCCCCTGAATAGGTTGGCCGGATTCCACGATCCCACCACATTCTCCATGTTGGGTGCCCCGTTTGCTTGCATCATATAGCCTTGAAAAAAGTCCAACTCTTGCCCAGTCAGAAGTGTCAGCAGTTCCTCCGCCCGCTCCCCTGTAACCCCGGCGTCCTCCCAGTCCTTGCGAAAATCAACCGCAGTCATATCACCGGAGTACGCCTGGAATATCTCGGCGTAAGCCTTCTCATCCTGCTCTTCGTCGGCAATCATTTCACACTCTCCCAGACTTCGCTCTTTTTGGCCCATGCGTCACTCTCGTACCCGCCAGCCTTCACGGCATTGTTGTATGCCTTGATCCTGTTTCCTATGGGAGTGCTCGACCAGAGGGGCCCGGTTATTAACTGACGGTTACGGTCAAAAACCCTAAACTGCCCCGGAATAGTTGCCTCAGGCTTGGCCCTTAGATCCTTTGCTTTGTTCTCCTCTAGGCTATTAATAACACTCAGCCAGATCAACCGCCTGGAAGGGTCATCCGCAGCCGCCAGAATCCTTGCTTCGAGGTACTCGGCCAGCATGAATGGAAGACCATCGGAGCCAGTAAGTTCCTGCATACCTATAAGTTTATCGCCAAGGGATTTACCTTGCTGGATGTAACCCCGATCAGTCAGCCTTCGCCCGCCCCCCTCGACCGCCAGGGAAGTATCATTGTTCTGCCGCAACTCCATGCCCAACCTTGTCGAGAAGGCATCGAAGTCATTCACAAGCGCCACGGCCTCTGGGCCGCCCGTAATCGACGCCATGCGCCACGAACCTGTTAGGGTTCGCTTTTGCTTTGGAGTCAGTGGAGCGCCGTTAAGAAACCCGATCTGAACCCCCCTGGCTTCTACGCTACGGGCCACCGCCTCAGTCGCCAGGAGCGTCTTCTCCTTAAGGTCTTCCCGCTCATTGTCCGTATACCAAGACTGCACCCTTGGGTTCTTCTCTAGCAAGGCGTGGTATTCCTGAAGAGCATCAATATAGGGGCCAGGATCAGGCGCATCGAACGCGAGCGGCGCAGTGAGGGACTCTCCGCCCGACTGGGCAAGCGCTTGTTGTCTAGCAAACTCTTCGCCGCCCATCTCGGCGGCCATCACCCTGGCGTCTTCAAGAGACCTTTCGATTATGCCGTCCTTTGAGTTGAGGAGGGTGACAAGAAGATCGCTCGCACGGTCCATGGTCGCCGCCACCGTCTCTGGATCGGCTCCCATGGCTAACAGCCTCTTACGAAGTCCGCCCTCTTCTGCCGTTGCCTTGATAGCAGACACCGCTCCTTGCAAGTTCTTCGACCCAGACTCCACCCAGGCCAGCACCGAATCAGTGATGGCACCATCAACCTTCTTCATGTATTCCGTCGAAGAGATCGTGCTCTCCTCGTCCATATACGAACGAGCCAGCGCTACCTTACCCCGGTATGGACTGAGCAGGGCCTCGAACGCAGCCGCGCTGAAGTCTGTTCTTCCTGCCTGGGAAATCTTATCCCGTAGTTTGACGGCGCCCTCGTCCAACTCAGTCATGAGTAGTTGATGCACCTGGGCAGCGGCCTCAGCCTCTGCTGAAGCACCCACCACCTTCTTAGTCAACTCCAAGGCGCTTCTTATCTGACTAGACAGTTCCGGGAGTGCAAGGCGGTCATTGATCGGGGCAATCGACGCACTCACTAGGTCGGCATGGAGTTGTACGGGATCACCGTGCTCACCAAACCCGTCATGGGCCTTGACGCGCCACTCCAAAGCCTCAATCCCCATACGCTGCTGCTCGACCTTGAACCAATCCTCGTCCGCCTCGTCCTGCTGGCGCTGGAGGTTTTTGCCAGCCTTCTGCACCCCCTTAAACAGGTTGTTCAGGCCAACACCAATGCCGGGCCGTTGTGCCGCCTCATACACAGCCCGTGGGTCCGCCTGTTCCGCTGCCCACAACTGAGTGCGATAGCGGGGCGTGGCTGCTGAACCTTCTCTTATTGGGCGGCGCATCTTTGCCATCTCTTATGTCCAATCGAAGTAGGAAGCGGTGGGGCCGTAGTTAAGCCCGGAAGTGCCTGTCGGCCCGTCCCCCCAGGCGCCTATTATCTGCCCGCCAGCAGAGAGCATGGAGTTTGCGAAGTTCGCAGAGTTCGCGTTGTACCGCCCCTGGAGTGTGTTGTCTGCCTGCTGCGTCATGTTGAATGAACCCTGCATAACTCTCGCAATATCCAGTGCCCCCATCCTGCCGCTGCCCTGTGCCGTGGCGCCTCCCGCCATCCGGCCAAGTGACCACGCGAGGTTTTTATCGCCCATGAGCGCGTCCCCTAGCCCTTGAGCAATCTGGGCCACGCTGCCCTGCCTCTGAGCCTTGATCTGGGCAAGTTCGGCCCGGTGGGCAGCACGAGCGGCATTATCTCCGTGCTTCTTGTTCTGGTAGCCCTGCACCGCTCCACCGATTGCCATGACGGCGGTCTCAATACCCATTGTCACCCCCGCCCATATTCAGCATTGCTATCCCGCCCTCTTTCCGTATTCCCCGGTCCTCAAAGCCCAACCATGAAAGCCACCGCTGGGTCTTTATGTCGTCCTCCAGCACATGAACTATAAGATCCTCACGATGCTCATCTGCCGCCACATCGACAAGTCTCATAACAAGCCTGCAATACTCTACAAGATGATCCTCAACCAATCCTATACTGGGAGCACTCCACAGTTCAATACCGTCATCAACTGCGACAACCCCCATACACGCTTCCACCACTCCATTCCTGATAAGAGTCAGGGCATATCCCTCTTGTGCAAACTCCTCGTATTCATAAGATCTGCCTGCGCTAGGAATGAGCCTTCCTTTGAGCAACCATAGGTCACCAGTCTCGTACTCTCGATGGCACAGTTCCGCCACCGTCTTAGTCGCCATAACTCACCTCCATGTTCACAGCGCACACCTCGATCTGGTAGGGCGCTGTCTGGGTCACGGTTATGGAGGGCTGATTGCCGTAATCTCCGATAACAGGCACGCTCACCCACCCACCAAATGTGGGGACCGCTGCACTAGCAGGCACCCCAGGAACGGTGTCCATGGCATAGCCCTCAACAATCAACCCACGAGCGTTCTGCACATACACCAGTATTCGGCTGATGTTGCGGCGGTGCCCGTGGGTGGTCCCCCTCCCCACATCGGTCTCCTGGATACACGGCTCAATCTTATAAGAGACCGCCCTCCCCACAGTCAGCGAGGTGGGCATGGCGACCATTCCCAGGTTGCTCACATCTGCCCCAGTGTCGTCAGTGAAGCCCATGGTGACATCCCCGTAATACACCCCATCCGCTACCACCTGGACCGTCTGCCCCCTCAAGGCGCCAATGGTCAAGCGGTCTGGAGCACCACCAACATCAGTGAGCACGGACTCTAGAGTTGGCGAGGTGGTCGAGGTGTAGGTGTTCTCCTGATCCATCGTGTATATCTCGCCAAAGGACTCGATGCTTCGGTATGTCTTGTCTTGAACCCCTCCAACAGGCCCACCGCCGAACTTCCTCTGGATAACAGCCCAGACATTGTCATGCGATGTGCCTTCTGTTTGGGTGGGCCGGGAAGAGATCCAGTCCACCGCGTCCGGTGCACCCGTCTCCACTCGGCTCCACCCCATTACTTTCGTGCTAGGCTTCCAGTTCAGCACCCGTAGTTTTCCTGACTTGGTTCTTACCCAGACCAGAATGTCCGGCGAGGTGGTGACGACCAACTGCGCAATCGACTCGTTAATAAACAGATGGTCAGCCAAGTCAGTGACATCAGCAACATCGTAGGTGTCCTGCATATCGCTGTAGGTGGCCATATAAAGGCTTCTGCCATCACGGGCAACATATAGGGTGGCGGCTCCCAGTCGAACAGGCATGACCCGGCTGCTTCCATAAGAGGATGTCTTGATAAGAGCCGCCGTGGTTGGGGAGATTGGTACGCCATTCACCCTGTACTCTGCTCGATCACAGCCGACGAGGAGATCCCTGTTGGAGTCAACCCATTGAATCGGGCCTCCGTCACGGGCTATGAGGCCAAACCCATCGACGGCGTCCCCGTTTCCTTGGGAGAAATCCAGCGGCTCGCCCACCCGGCTCACCACGAGGTTCTCGGAATAGAGTCCAAGGCCAGCGGTGGGGCCAATAAAGCCCCCCAGCACTGCCCGGCCCTGGTGGGTGGTGCCCACGGAGGGGAACCCCACTCCCTCGCTCATGCCGAACCCGATATTGAAGGTGGGGCCAATGTAGCCACTTCCGTCGATATTGACGACTTCGTATCCTCGCCACCCCTCCTGAGACTCCGTACCCGTCACTGCGACAATCCCGTCCGCTATGAACACGGTGCCCCCTCGGGTGACCGTGCCGTCGGCTCCGTCAAAATGAGTCTCGTGGCCAGTGGGGAGCCAAGCCTGCTTTGTAGACCAAATCGGCGCATCCGAAGAAAGCGTGGACCGCATATAGTAGTCCCTCGTCACCCCCTTTCTCGTCCCCATTACTTTGTGAATGACCGTGGCGCCGATGACGCCGCCTCTTATCACTTTGACCGTGACACTGTCTCCAGAACCAATGGCAATGACCATTGCAAACAGATCCCCGGTCGGGCCAACCAAGAGGCTGCCGATCAAGGCCGTGGTGGGAGTGGTGGGCCAAGTTACTACCTGCGTGGTATTGGTGACAGGAGGAGTGGTGGGCCAAGTGATGGCCAAGGACTCGGAGGTTACAAATGGCCCGCACCAGTCCAGTGAGTTGTTTCCGGGCTCATTAGCAGGCCCGTTTCCGTCTACATGGCTATAGCCAACCATGGTAGGCGACAGGTACTCGGTCACCTTCACCCACTCGGAATAAGAACTCCCAGGCTTGGTTCCGCCCACCCGCCAATAAGAACCCAAGTCCTCTGGCACAAACAAGTCAGAGGTGGCGGTGATCTCATTGTCCCCAGTGTTCACTAACAGGCCAATGGTGTTGCCCTCTACATGAACCCGTGGGGAGGTGTCCATGAATGGCGCTACCTCATACTTCCAGGTCTCAGCCGTTCCTATCACCGTCCGCTCCAGCACCAGAGGGGGGTGCGCCGGGTGGAGCAGGAACAACTTATTCTCCATCTGGAAATACTGAATGTCTTGCAGTTCGGAATCCTGCGGCGGGGGGCCGTCAGCCTTCAACTTGTAGAAGGTATTGTACTTCGTGTTGTCTGCTGGAGAGACCGCCGGGATGGGGCCGTGCGCTTGGTCGTCAGCGAACCCGATGTAGGAGTAGCCCTCCAACACCTTCAGAGTGGCCAGGGTGTCAGTCTCGGCCACCTTGGTAAGAACCACCATGTACCTGCCGCCCGTTGTGGTCTCGTAGGGAATGGCTATTGCCTCGCCACCCAACAAATCATTCCCAACTTCCGAAGCGTCTGGCTGGTAGTCGGAGAACTTGACGAAACGGCTGCCGTAGCGCTTCTGGGCCGCGCCATAGGCTGTTATGAACGCATTGAGCATCGTCTTGGCGCCGCTTTGCACCTGGGGGAGGCTCGCCCTTGGGAAGGCGCGAGGACTCATTTCCCCAGAACTAAAACTCTCCTGGACCTGCCATGCCATTAGTACCTGCTGTCAAGTATTGGAGTGGTCTGGAACATCTGCGGGGTGCCCTCTTGCCCGTCCACCCCCTTGGCGTCCATGAGCGCCTTGTTTGCTCTCTCCTGAAGGAGCGCAATATCCTGTTGAGACTTGCCGAAGTTGGGGGCGGCATGGGCCGCCAGCGACACTCCCATTGCCCATTTCGTCATCGGTGATAACAGGTCAATGTTGGCGTTACCCACATCAAACATATATTCCAACATGACAGTCCCCTCGTCAGTAAGAAGACAGCGCTTGAGGAGGCCATCGGCGTTCTCCACCACCTCGATCTCAAAGAGGTCGTGGCCGCCCGATTGGCCGCTGGAGCCGTAGTTATGAGAGTCGGGCTGGAGTTCCTTGCCGTTGATCCTGAAGGCCCGCACATAGTCGTCCGGCAGTGAGTAGGCGTGGCTCCACCTGTTGCCTGTGGGGGAGGAGACAAACTCCACCAGTTTCTTGGTCCTCTTGGCGCCGTTCCAGGCGTGATCCGCTAAGAACATCACGCGGAAACCACCGTCCCACACAGCATTCAACAGGTTAGCCTGCGGGCTGCCTTCGCCCGTGGTCTGGACCACCGTCACGCCTAGCACGGTCAATGCCGTGTTCCATACCTCTTCTACGCTCACGAGTTCTCCGTCCGATAGTAACTCCGGTGCCACGCTGCCAGCCCCGTCAATAAGAGCCAACTCATCCAACAACAACCAGTTCAACTGGGCGGGGGCGCTACCCTTCCCGTCTATAGTAGCCTCAGCGTCCCAAGTAGATCCAGAGCCATCCCCGGATGACCCCCCAGACATGGGCACCACAACCTCCACGATAACCATCGGACCAGCACCGTCAGCGCCTGCGTCCCCGGCGCCCCCAGCACCTATCACTAAGTCCGTCACCACCACTATGTCCGTGCCGCCTGTTATGTGAGCAAGAACCTCCTGTGTGATCTGGCCGTAGGCAGTGACCCCTGTCACCGCAGCGACAACGCCCTCCCCGTGCAGTTCCGTACCCGTGGCACCAACTATCGCCACCTCTAGCGCCACGCTCACTCCCACCGTCGGGTAACCCGTGTCGATGGCCGTGTGAACCACAACGCTCTCGGTATGCGTGACGGCTCCGCCCGTGGTCTTGGTGGCCACCATGGCGTCACTTGCCGTTGCGCTATCAGAGGCGGTTGCGCTCCTGGTGGCTACCGGGCGTTCCGCTACCGCTGCGTCGGAGGCGGTGGAGGAATCGGCGGCTGTTGCGCTCTTGGTTGCGGCAGGCCGCTCAGTTGCCACCGCGTCCGAGGCAGTGGCTGAGTCCGAAGCCGTTGCCGCCTTGGTAACTGCTGGCCGCTCCGCCAGGGCTGCGTCGCTTGCGGTGGCGCTGTCGCTGGCTGTTGCATCGGTGCCGCCTGCTACGCGCTCCGCTACTACTGCGTCGGAGGCGGTGGCGCTGTCCGAAGCCGTTGCCGCCTTTGTGGCGGCTGGCCGCTCCGCCAGGGCCGTGTCTGAGGCAGTGGCGCTGTCGCTGGCTGTGGCGCTCTTGGTTGAGTCCTTGTTCGCCACTACTGCGTCGGAGGCTGTGGCGCTGTCCGAAGCCGCTGCGCTCTTGGTAACTGCTGGGCGCTCCGCCAAGGCCGCGTCACTTGCGGTGGCCGTGTCGGAAGCCGTGGCCGCCTTGGTTGCGGCAGGGCGTTCGGCTACTACCGAGTCTGAAGAGGTGGCGCTATCTGAGGCGGTGGCCTCTTTAGTGGCTGCTGGCCGCTCGGCCACCGCTGCGTCGGAGGCCGTTGCGCTGTCAGCGGCGGTGGCCTCCCTGGTGACCGCTGGCCGCTCGGCCAAGGCTGCGTCACTTGCGGTGGCGCTATCTGAGGCGGTGGCCTCTTTAGTGGCGGCTGGGCGTTCCGCCACTGCTGCGTCGGAGGCCGTTGCGCTGTCGGCGGCGGCCCTGTCGTAAATGAAGACCGCCCGCTCGGCGGCAACTGCGTCCGAAGCGGTTGCGCTGTCAGCGGCAGTTGCGCTCTTGGTAACTGCTGGCCGCTCGGCTAGGGCTGCGTCACTTGCGGTGGCCGTGTCGGAAACCGTGGAAGAGTAGGTGGTGGCCGAGGAAGGGATTGTTACTTCTGAAACAGAGTCTAGGCTGACAATAACGCTATTCTTCTGCGTCCATCTGGTCTGGAACTGCCAAGTGGTTCCCGCAGTACACCTGTCGAAGTTTATTGCCACCTGCATTTCCGTGTAATCGTCACGGGCACTGCTGCTGAAGTTGAGCGAGTTGCTACCAGCATACTCTCTCATAATCGCAACGAATGACTTAGCGCTTCCGTTCGTTACTTTAGCCTCTGCGGCGGTAACTCCGTTGTCATCAGTGAGGTCGTGAGGAAAAGTAGTGTTGCTAGCATGGGTGTAGGGTCGGCCACCAGTTGCCGCGGTGGCGAGAAGGGCAAAGGAATTGGGGGTTCCAGTGGTGACTTTCTCGCGATAGTAGACGGCAACTGGATCTCCAGGATCGAAACGCTGACTATTGTCCGCCGCTGCGTGACACAGGATGATAACATCTTCGGATGCCCCTAGCGTGTAGGCAGTCCCATTTGCGACTCCTGTTATTACGGTTCGGGTTGAATCAACAATCCTGTCGCCAACAGAAAAGGTCATGACACCGTCCTCAAGGTGAAGCCGTTATTCAGA
>Ga0255048_10000680_pt1 | contig 25335 bp, 30 predicted proteins | sample JV7_2_2_MG_FD_183619 | JGI IMG/M metagenome (GOLD analysis project Ga0255048, IMG submission 183619) | Seawater microbial communities from Jervis Inlet, British Columbia, Canada - JV7_2_2 | ecosystem: Environmental > Aquatic > Marine > Inlet | place: Canada: British Columbia | collected 2016-10-06
ATTAACGTGCGGCTTGTACGGCAAACAAAACAGATCGTGATTTTAACAAGGAGATCGGCGGCGCGTAGCGTCTAGCCGGATTGATTTGTTATGAAATGTAAATATACGGGGAGAGAGTTGAAAAGTCCCTTAGATTTGACGGAGGAAGACATGATAAAAGTGAGTAGTCAGGTTAAGAATTACGACGATCCAGCAAAGGCAGACATCACCGTACACAGTCATTGGGACGTCAACCGTATGGTGGTCTTACAGTTTGGGCTGAATCGAGAAAAGGATTGCAGGACCGTATTGGCGGAAGACCTCAAATCGGCGATAGACAATGCCTGCAACGTTGGAGTCAGATAACGTATGAGTTCACCGATCCATAGCGAGGAACGAGCGGAGGATTCGCGTGCAACGACTTGTTCTGCTGATTTGGTTTTGTCTGCTCATGTTGGGCAAAATGCAGCAGTCTTTGATCAACTGATGAATCTCCATGTTCCGCACGGCTCCACGGTAGCCGATGTGACACACGGGAAAGGTTGCTTCTGGAATACGATGCCAGAAGGACGCTACAACGTAAAAGCGACGGACATCAAAGACGGGGTGGACTGTCGGAGCTTGCCATACGCTGACGAGGAGATGGATTGCGTCGTTCTAGACCCGCCATACATCGAGGGTTTCTATCGCCGCCACAAAGACCACTTGGCTGGAACTGGATCACACGCCAATATCCGCAACTACTACGGCAACCACGAAGCAACGGGGATCACTGCGAAATGGCATGGTGCAGTACGTGAGATGTATCTGCAATCCGCCAAGGACGCGCATAGAGTCTTGCGGCAGAAGGGAATCTTCGTGGTGAAGTGCCAAGATGAAGTGAGTGCGAATAAGCAATGGCTAACCCATGTTGAAATAATCAACGACTGCGACGGACTTGGGTTTTACGCGAAAGACCTGTTTGTGGTGGTGCGAACGAATCGCCCGAAATGCTCAAAGATTCACACGCAGGTTCATGCCCGAAAAAACCACTCGTATTTCCTAGTTTTCGAGAAGCGTAAAATTCCCAAGCAGAACACGGAGGTCAGCAGCAAATGAAGCGTAGCGAAATGCAGTCTGCTGCACCGCCTTGTTGGCCCTCTGGTCGCTTTGGCGTGATCTACGCAGACCCGCCCTGGTCGTACAACGACAAGCGCGGCGGAAAGCCTGCTTGGGGTGCTATGACCTACGCAACCATGCCGACGCGAGATATTGCGGCCCTGCCGGTGGAGGGGATCGCCGCGCCCGACTGTGCGCTGTTCATGTGGGCGACCATGCCGCTGTTGCCGGACGCCTTTGCCGTGCTCGATGGGTGGGGGTTTGACTTCGTGACGTGCGCCTTTGTATGGGTGAAGCAGAACCCGAAGGCGGGCGGCATCTATTCCGGCATGGGGCATTGGACAAACCAGAACGCCGAGCTTTGCCTGTTGGCAAGGCGGGGCAAGCCTCGCCGGGTGGCGCGAGACGTGAAGCAGATTGTTCTTGCGCCACGGGGACGGCACAGCGCAAAGCCCGCCGAGGTGCGTGACCGGATCGTGCAACTGATGGGGGACGTTCCAAGGGTTGAACTGTTCGCCCGTGAGCGCGTCCAAGGGTGGGAAGCGTGGGGGAACGAGGTAGAGGCCAATAACGAAAGCAGCGGCAAGCGCAGCGTAGACCGCTGACTTGTCTTGTTAGAAAGGATAAGAATGAAGGAATACCACAAAATACAGACAGTGTTTAAGCGAAACCCGGAAACGAAATTCAAGACGTTGTTGGAAAATAATTATTCGCTTCCTGTTTTTGAATTCTTGGCTAATAACGATTGGGTTTTTACTGAAAAGGTGGATGGAACAAACATTCGTGTTATGCTTAAAGAGGGAATGTCTTTTGGCGGTAAAACTGATTCAGCACAGATACCCGCAAAATTGATTGAAAAACTTTATGAAAGGTTTACTGAGGAGAAACTTAGAAAACAATTTCCAGATGGGGTTTGTCTTTATGGGGAAGGATATGGGGCCAAGATTCAAAAGGGCGGGGGTAACTATCGCTCCGATCAAGATTTTGTATTGTTCGATGTGATGGTTGGTGATTGGTGGCTTGAACGTTCATCTGTTGAAGATGTGGCCGTATCTCTAGGGCTAGATATAGTTCCCGTTATTGGCGAGGGGACGGTTGATGACATGGTAAAGCGGTGCAAGTCTGGGATCATGTCGCAATGGGGTGATTTTAAAGCGGAAGGTATAGTCGCCCGCCCACGGGTAGAGATGAAAACTAGGGACGGGGCTAGAATCATCACAAAATTGAAAACACGGGATTTTAATTGAAGGGAATGTTTCCGAATGAAGTGTAACAATTCAGATTTACATTGAACAGAACGAACATGCAGCAGCGCCTTGTTAGCGCAAACTAGATCATTTATTTTGCGAAATGTGTTGTGAGGTAAGCAGGAATGAATACTGCATAAGGGCTCGGAAGGGCTTTCGGCTTTGGTTTCCTCCTTCCAAGTGTGAGGAGTCTGTGTACGACAAGTTTACTTGTTTCCTTGTCTCACAGTCACCACGCCTCACCGCCTCGTGTAACCTCTCGAGTCTTCGACTCTGAGAAATGGGGGTTCGAATCCCCCCTCACATTTCGCCCCCTTTATTTTATCTCGCCCCGTAAGTAACCTATTTCACTAACCCAGGAGAATATTATGAGCAAAAAGACTCCCGCAACCTTTCAAAGTTTGAATCCCGGTACCATTTTCTGGCTCGAAGTACGCTCAAACCCCCGTAAATACTACCAAAAAGTTTCCGAAGCCTGGGCTCGACAGGTCCTCTACACCGACCGAGAGGGCACCGCCTCACTCGGCGACTTTGCGCCCTTCCTATCCGAAGAAGAAATCCACGGAGTCCGTACAGCCTCTAGCCAAACCCGGAGACGTTAAAAGGTAACCCCTCTTTCAAGGAGACTTCATTATGTGGCCTATCTTTATCAATTTGATTCTTGTGGTAACAGGTGTCCTCGCCGTTGTCGGCGTAATCCTCTACCTCATTGGAAAAGGTAACCCGGCTCTTGGCTTGGATGAAGCTGAGCTGGACCCGACCGATCGAGAACTGCTCCGGCGGGCGCTAAAAAAAGAGGAAAAACAAAGTAAAATGGTTGACTAACCGCCTAAAATGCATGATATTTGGCCCTTACAGTAACCTTTAAGGGGGCCCCTCATGCCTGTATGGTTAGTAACCTGGATACAAGATGGAACGGACGTACGAGGAATGTCTCGAATATCTGCTATAGATATTGTGGACGCACGCACCAAATTTATTCGGGCAAATCCGAATAAAATCTTCTGTGGTGCGGCCCTGGATTTCTCTACGGCTGGAATGTCTTCGCCGACACTGGACGCTTTACCCTAGTCGAATGACCATTCGATTCTCTTATCTGGTGGGGCCCTCGGCGGCCCCTCCGTTCCCATTCTTGTCCCCAAACACCGCTTTAAAGGCCCTCCTGAGCCTTAAATCAGGATGTCAGTAACGTTACAACCGATCGCCATACTGGAATCGGTAACCCGGTAACCCAAAAGGAGGATTACCACCATGCTACTCGACAAAGAAACTGCCACCTCACACCTCGAAGATAACCTCGAGGCCCATAAGGAGGCCCTGACCATCGCAACGGCCGGAAATGCAGAGGCCCTCAATAACCTCGCAGTCGAAATCAAAGACGCACTCTCCGCCGGTGACAGCCCGGACCCCCTGTCCGCAAAAGTCACCCTTGTTGAGAACCGCATCTCACAGTTCGATACGCTGGCTCGGCGCATTGCCCTTTCCGCCCCGGCGGATAATGGCGGTGTTTCGGTTTCCGACCAGGAATTCGCGTCATTCTTCAATGACCCGAAAACCAACAAGGTCGCCCGGACCCTTCGCGTCACTCTCGTTTAAGCGTCAGTTCAACCTGACGTTTTGTGAAAGGCCCGGCGGTAGCCCCGTCGGGTTTTTCACACGGGAAGGAGGATGCATGGCGAAATGCATTCAAAAAGACAAGCAAGTCAAGCGAGTCTCCGACAACGAGGCTCATACCCTAGTCCATAAAGACCAATGGAAATACATTTCTAAGTCTGAATGGCGGAGACTTACTTGTCAAACCGTGGACGAAAACCCACAAACCCCCCGTCCAAAACTCAAAGGAGAAAATTCATGATTACCGTTTCATTTGGTGTCAGTAGTGACCGGGTTGAAAAACCCCTCGAAGAATGCCCGACCGGACAGTCCATCATTGACAATGCCGGTCTCCTTGGAATGCTCGGAGCCCCGAGCAATGTCGAACCCCATGTCAACCATGTGGTAACGCTCGGTGCGTTGCCGGATGGATGTCATGTCGCCCTCGTAACCCGGGCCAACAGCAAGGGTTAATTACTATACCTCTACCTGGGTCTGGGGCAGAAAGATTCTGCCCCGGGCCCGGTAGACCCAACTTCAAAGGAAATCAAATGGCTACTGAACTTAAAAAACGACGAATCGAAATCGGAGAAGAAAACCAACTCCACCTCGTAGAAGAAACCCGAAAGCCTATTCTAAATGTCGACAAACTCTTCCGAAAGTATGCCCAAAAGCAGAGCTTTCTTCTGCCCATGCTCTCTCCCGGGACCTATCTCTTAGCACAAGACGCCAATACCTACCTTCTGATCAAAGAGATCTACCAACTCCCTTTTAACACCTCATGGGGCTTGGAACTCACCAAGAAAGAAGATACCGACCCAAAACAAATCCCAGTTCTAACCCCCTGTTGGTCTAACGGCGTCAAGTTTGACCCCGCCTTGATGTGGGAACCCCCCAAAGGCTGCCGCCTTGTTCTGTTTCTTAAGACCGAAATAGGTCCGAAAGAACCGATAACAAATCCCACAGTCAATTCCAGTCGCAGTTACCTACTTCTCTTCCGGGAAAGATCAAAGGAATTCGCGTACCCGCCTTTTCCTAATCAAAATGTCACTTCTGGTAACGGAATGTGTACCGGCGGCCTCGAGTTTAACCCCCGCGCAGGATTGAATACCGCTCTTGAAGATTGGTGTAAGTCCTGGATGGAAAACGATTGGAACACAGACTGGACACCAAATGGAGATTGGTCTCAACTCGTACGTTTCGACCCCACGACAAAGAAACAACTCCCAGCTAACCGAAATTATTGGTCTCAGTGCCACCCGGTATCGCCCCAAAACCTCCCCTCGATTTTCGAACAGGGGCTTAATTCCTATCGGAATCATCTAATGCCTGCCGTAAGAGCAAAAACTGAAACCTGGAAAGGTATGACATGGCTTTAAAGAAAACACCCACCCCACCTGAGAAGCCGTCCTCCGGGATCTTCCATAGTCTTTGGTCGACTTTCGACAATCTCGAAAGTCTTTTGGACGACAAGACGATGGAGATCGTGAACTTTCTACATTTAGAAGCTCGAGCCCAACTTCTCCTGCTTTTTAATGCGTATCGTTCCGAAGCCCAGAAAAACCAACCCTCGGAAGGGTTTTCAGACGTAGACCTGCTTGAATACCCCCCGAACTTTTCGGATACGGCCACTGCGAATTCTTTTAGAAATCGTCTCCTGGCGGTACTTATCAACACCGAAAAACTTAATACCCAACACCCGCACCTCCGAGAACTCATTACAAAACTTCAAACGAAGACCTCTGAATTACACAAGCCGGAAACACTGACTCAATTCTGGTCTTGTCTATACCTTTCAGACTCTTCCGATTCTGAAAACCGTGTCTTTTTTGAGCTTGCGGCTCTTGCCCCCTCAACCTAGGAGAAACCTATGCAACAACAAAACCGACAGCCTACTACCTATGTCATTGGGTGTGGCGGCATCGGTGCCTGGCAAGCCCAGGCGCTGGGCCGCCTCTTACCCGAAGGCTCCCGACTCGTCCTAATCGACAAAGACAAGATCGAGAAGAAAAATCTCGACCGACAACTCTTCGTTAAACGGGATATCGGAAAGAATAAGGCCGAAGCCCTTGCTCGACACCTGGGCCCACGACTTGAGACCCAAGCCGAACCGGAATTCTTTCACGAAGACTATGAACTCGAAGCAGATTCGATAGTTTTCGGTGGAGTTGATAATCACCCGGCTCGGATAAATATTCTCAAGGCGTGTGATCGTTCCGGCTCCTGCTGTTTTCTTGCGGGAAATGAATATTGGGATTCTGAAGCCTATTACTACCAGAAAGATTGGTCGGGAACCGAACTGGATCCACGTTGGTATTATCCTGATTTACTAACCGACACTTCCGGCGACCCCTTGCAACCTTCTTGTACGGGAGAAGTCCAGGAAGCCGACCCACAACTAGCAACCGCAAACATGAACGCGGCCGGACACTCCATGTTTTTATACACCTTCTGGCGACTTAAGCAGCCGGAACTGGAGGCCTCAGATACCGACTTCTGGCCAGTACATGTTTTCAATAACTTCAGCAAAACCGTTACCTTAACCAAAGGAGATAAGTTACATGGACATTCATAATGTATCCCCCGGAATTCGTTCCGTACTAAAAGACGATCCAACGAATGAAGTGGCCGTCGGCCTTCTTCGTCTCTGGCACGGTCTCCCCCTCCCAAAAGAGATGACTCCTGAAACGATTAAAGAAACGATCCAAAACGCCTCTCCGCGCGCATCGCATATGCCGCCAAGACTAGCAACACACCCCGAATCAAAACGATGTCGACTCCAAGAGTTTTCCGAATACACCACAGTTGTCCACGCGGAAATTCTGGAAACCGGAATGGTTCCATTTGAACGCCGGGAACGCATTTCTGTTGACATTCAAATCCCTGAAGATCTTCTAACTTCTTCTTGTGGCACGGACCATTCCGACATCTCAGAAAGCATAACTGAACAAATTCAAGAAGCCTTTGCTAAAAAAGGATTCTCCTCAGCCGCATCAACCACCACTAAAATGGAAAGCGCCTCGGACCACACCTACAAAATCAAATCACAAGATCTCACCGGCCCTTTACTCTTTGAGGCGGCCCGCCGTCAAGAAAATAAAAGAAAGGAAGCTACTTCAGATGCCACCTGAACTAACCACTACCCTCAAACGATCCGGACTTATTGTTGAACGAATCAAAGAAGTCCCCCAGCCCGTTCGAATTACAAAAAAACAAGTCCCCGTGTCCTTTCAAGACCTCGGACTCTTTAAAGGAGATATCGCAGTTAAAGTTGAGGTTCTGGAGAATCCAGTAATTAACTGGACCGGCGGTCGAATCCCCGACGAACTCTGGCAGAAATGTCTCTCCTTCATGCGTTGGACAAACGAAACCTATAATTGCGAAGCCCAACTTCGATTCTTCTATAGTGAAACCGAACAAAAATGGGACGTTGTAATCGCCCCTCAACGAATTACCCTGGGCTTGGCCTCACATGAAATCGGGAACCATGAAGACCGCGCGGCAGCCTTCGCGCATTTGGGGCCTGACTTTCTACAGGCAGGCACACTCCATCACCATTGCTGCTCTTCCGCCTTTCAAAGCGGAGTAGACGATCGCGATGAACTCGGACAAAACCAGGCGGGAATCCACATCACGGTCGGCTGGCTTAAACGTAAACAGGCAGACTTCCATGCTCGAGTTGTACTGAAAAAGATACAGTACAATAAGAACCAATTCGACATCGCTGACTGGTTTGAGAACCCTCGGGAAGAACTCCTTAATCTCGAAAATCTCCCCGAATTCCCTGAAGAATGGAAGGCTCGAATGATTAAAGTTGTCACGGCTCCAACAACATATTACCAATCCGGTGCTTCCTACTACAATCAAAACAATACCGGCTACGGTAATCCATATACATTTCCATCTTCAAGAAATAATTGGACCCGTCGCAATACGACTTCCCCCGGAATATCACAGGTGTCGACAGATAGGGGTCCCGGATACTGGCGATACGGCAACTACTATGTAAGAAAGGGCGTTCCTGGAAACTACTATTACTCAGTTGACAATAACCAGGCCCCCACTCAAGGCGAATTGCCACTCCCCGGACCCAACAACCAAAACTCAAAGGTTGTAATACCGGAAATCGCTGAGCCTGAAGAAGATGAACTTGTCTTCTTTGTCGATGAATTCAATGAGATGGCCGTTCATTATTCCGAACAGGGCTTTGAAAATTATTTTCAACAACTAAAGTCCCTTCGAAAACGAACGAACAAGGTGGCTCAAAAATATTTAGGGGCCACAGAAACCAACATCATTGAAGACCTTGCGCTCTTTGATACCTTCGATGAAATGTATTCACTATCTTCTCGTCGAGAAATTCAAGAGTTCTTTGAAGCCTTCATGTGCCCAGAGTCCGACCTTACCGCAATAAAACAAATCTCAGGTAAGCTCGACAATGAGATCGACAGTGAGACTGAAGCATATATTCGAGAAGGTATGTCCGAAATCATTTCGGAAGATCCCGAGACCGTCAATACGCTCATTCTTGAGAATGCTACGGCAACACAACCAGCAACGACAAAGAACAAACCCAACCAAATTCTTGGGGGACACGGTCTAACGTACCCTCCGGGACACTATTAAATCTACTCGAGGCGGCGTTAGCCCCCTCAGCTCCCCAGTTCCAGACTTCGGTTTGGAACTGGGGGGCCCCTTTTGGAGAAAACAAATCACGTAGTTGACATATCTGTTGATTGCAGGTCTTATAAAGGAAGAAGCATGAACGAATTCAAGAACAATAAAGAGAACTGCCCCTTCTGTAAAACAGAATTACAAGGTGAACCAATCCCCAAGAAGGATCAGGAACTCTTCGGAGCGACCCACTTTTCACGTAAGATCGGACTCTACTCACTCGAACGAGATCGAACTGTGGAATACAAGTGCCCAGACTGTAAAAAGACTTGGCCCAGAGAATGGGAGGAGAAGAACAAATCCCCGATTGAAGTTACGAAATACGCACACGCCAGCCGGGAGACTCAAAAACTAGCCCGACATTGGTATGCCACGTACCGCACGGCTGCGATAAAGCGCGGAGAGAAACCACCTAACTTTGACACTTTCTACAAAACCCGGTGGCCTGAGATTCTTGAAAAGAAATCATAAGACAATCAGACGAACGCTCGCGACCACCCCCAAGGAGACGAACAAGCAGACTGGTGCCGAGTCCACAGACCAGAACTTTATGATACCGAGATGCAAAAGTACAACAAAGGACATGCCATCAGAACGAACAAGAAAAAGATTGGAGCAAACTAATATGAGCCTATACACTGAACTCAGATGTGACTACTGCCAAAATCCGATCGCCGACGCCGCGCCCTACTTTCACTTATACGGAGAACTAGAATTTAAATCCGACGAAACTGGGAAATGTTTTAACCTTCGCAAGGACACAGACTATTGCGACTTAAAATGCTTAACAAAGTCTATCAATAGGGGGATAAAGGAATTCCACCGACCAAAGGCTAAACAAGAAACCCCGATCACCTCCAAGTCATCCCCTTAAGCGAAATCACCGAGTACCTACACGCCAGCCGAGAAAGAGGTCTGCGGCATCTGATTGTTAAGAAAGGAGCCTTATGAGCTATGACATTGATTTGACCGACCCCGTTACGGGCGCGACACTGGAACTAGATGCCCCGCACCAGATGAAGGGCGGGACGTATGCAATAGGCGGCACCTCGGATACCAGCCTGAACGTGACGTACAACTACAGCAAACACTACCGGAGGATGGGCGAGAAGGGTATCCGCACCATCTACGGCATGACCGGAGCAGAGAGTATCCCGGTACTGTCCGCAGCAATCGACGGGTTGGGAGAGGACGTTGACGATACTGACTACTGGAACCCCTCGGAGGGCAACGCCAAGCAAGCCCTGCTCCAACTGTTGGCGTTGGCAAGGTTGCGCCCGGATGGAATATGGAATGGCGACTAACAAAAAGATCGGCGGCTAGTCCGCCGGATTGAGGCGTTTTATTAATCTAAGAAGCTTAAATGAGCTGAGATGTTATATCTCGGCTTATTTTTTTAACCCTAAAGGAGAACTGAAATGTCAGAACCTACAATACAACCCTATTCCTGGCAGGAACCTGCCGTTACCCGGCATCTAAGTGTCCTGGAATCCCATCTGGCCTCGCTAGATGCGAGTGATACCGGCATTGGTAAGACTATTGTCGCCTTACAGGTAGCAAAGGAGAGAAATCAATCGCCCTTGATCATTTGCCCAAAGGCCGTGAAAACTGCCTGGCGAGAGACCGCCGAGCAAATGAACGTCCCAATCCAAGGGACCTATACAATCCAGAAGTTAAAGAATTCCGGTACCCCCTTCCTGGACAAGTCCGGAAAGAACAACTTCCGCTGGAACCTGGAACCCGGGTCTCTAGTTATTTGGGATGAAGTTCACCAGGCCTCCGGAGCCACCAGTCAAAACGCGTACGCGCTTGCCTCTCTGAAAGCCTTCGGGATCAAAACCCTGATGCTTTCCGCCACAGCAGCGGACAGCCCCATGAAACTACGGGCGATCGGTTACCTGTTGGGACTACACGAATTCAGGAACTTCTATTCCTGGGCCTTTACACATGGATGCTACCGCAATCCCTGGGGCGGAATGATGTTCAGTACGAGCAAGAACACCGCCCAACGGTTCCTGGAACCTATCCATACGCAAATCTTTCCGGAACGAGGCTGCCGCCTACGGATCGAAGACGTACCTGAATTCCCGGAAACCGCAATCTTTGCGCAGGCCTATGACGTAGGAGTCCAATCGGAAATGGAAATCCGAGAGATCTACGATGCCATGGACCTGGATCTGGAAGACGCGGAAGACAACCCGCTCACGATCATGCTACGAGCACGGCAATTAACCGAGATTCAAAAAATTCCACTGCTGTTGGAGTTAGTCGAAGCCTCTATCGAGGACGGAAAAGCTGTAATTCTGTTTGTAAGTTTCCGGGAAACTGTGTCTCGTCTTTACCCGAAACTCAGAGACCTGGTTCCTGGAAGCGGAGTTTCCCTGATTCAAGGTGACCAGTCTGAAACCGACCGAGCCGACCAGGTAAAGCGGTTTCTCGCGGACACCAATCGAATCTGCCTATGCACTACCGGTGCTGGCGGTGCCGGATTGAGTCTCCATGACGCACGGGGAGAGTTTCCCCGAGTCAGTTATATCACCCCTACTTTTTCAGCCCTCGAACTTAAACAGGTTCTGGGCCGACCTCACCGGGCAGTCTCCCAGTCGAAGTCGCTGCAGTACATTGTTTATGCGGCGGGAACGGTAGAAGAAAAGGCGTGCAATGCGGTACGCTCCAAACTTCGTAACATCAGCCTGTTGAACGACAACGATCTGACAACGGGGATTAACCTATAAGGAAAAGATATGGAACGCGAAGAAATGTTCAAAATCGTAGAGGCGTACCCCGGAGGTTTCAGAACCTTGTTTCATGGAACCCAGGGTTCTAGGAACCTGGTTACTGGTACCTGGCTGCTTTGTGATGAGAAAGACGTCCGGGATAGGTCCGGAGCAATCCGATACCGAAGTGGCTGGCATGTCTTCAAGACCCAGGAGATCGCCGAGAAGTACCGGGATCGATTCACCACACGATTAGATAAGTTATTCATTGTCCCGTGTACTGCCCGGAACCTCCGACCAAAACCCACTAACCCTGAAGTTTTCCTCGCCGAGGAGATCTTCTTTCAACCCGAACAGGCGGTTTAGTTATGAGCGTACAAAAAGGAAAGTCCGTATGAGCCTAATTAACCAAGCAGAAGTCAAGAAATTGTTATTGAGCCTCTCCCGGGAATTGCGCCGGGGGAAGTTCACCCGGGTTTCAATGTCACAGATAGTCCCACATTTCGAAGGGATTATCCGGGACGAAGCAGAAAAGATCGTTCGAACCCATCCTTCGATTGGTAAAACGATTATGCTTGAGAGCCGGAAAAAAGACCCTGTCGTTGGCCTTGACGCGACCGACAGTTCAACGTAAGTATATTCATCGAAAGGAGAAAGTTATGGCACGCCACGCTACGTACCCACCCTCACGCCTCGCCATTCTCGAGGAGTGTTCCTGCTATTGGTCCGACCCCGACGTTATCTCGGAAGTCGCCGAAGAAGGAACTTTAATGCATACCGCATACGAAACCGGCGACCTCTCGGATCTACCGGAAGACGAACAACGGGAAGCCGTTGAGAAGTGCCGGGTTTACACCGAATCCATTCGGCATTCCTTCCCGGAAGATGTGGAGGAATACCGAGAGTTAAAGGTTGAATCCCCATTGACCTGGGGTACGGCTGACCGAGTTTTTATCAGCCGAAAACAAAAGAGAGCTGCGATTCTGGATGCCAAATTCGGGCGCATTCCGGTAGACCCGGCGGAGACCAATCTCCAAGGGCAGTGTTATGTTTTCTGTCTGCTCTCTATGTACCCTGAATTGGAAGAGGTTGAACTTCATTTCATCCAACCTCGATTGTCCTATCGCTCGACTGCTTCGTTTGGACAAGATGACTGCTCCGAGATCGAGGCGCGAATCCTCAAAGTGATCGAACGGGCTAAAGCAGAAGACAAAGAACCCACGCCGAGTGAAAAGGCCTGCCGGTATTGCGATCGGAAGGCTTCCTGTTCGGCGGTAACGGAGTTAGCTATGGAAATAACTCAAAAGTTTGCGGGCCTACCCTCTCCCTCCGCGTTTCGACCCGGAGAAATGGTGAGCCTGGAAGATCGGGCAAAAGCTCAGGTCATGGCCTCCATCATGGAAGACTGGGCCACACAGGTTAAGAAGATGAACGCGCAAGTTGCTCGAGAAGAAGGGCGCCCGCCTCCGGGATTTGATCTCCGGGAGCGTCACGGAGGATACAAGGTTGAAAATCCCTGGGCACTTCTTGAAGAGGTTGCCGCAGCCTATGCGTTAGACCCAACCCGAGATCTACTTCCTGCAATTAAAGTCTCCTTAGCCGAATTGGTTAAGGCGGTTAAACTGCACCGAGGGGGCGACGCCAAGGAAATCAAGGGGAACATCGTCTGGGAAGCTGGAGACAAAATCTCCGAGAAACCCTCGATCTTCTTCCTGCAGAAGAAGCGGGGCCTGTCCCCGGAAGAGATCTGGAGCGGGGAGTCGGAGTAATGTCCAACCCCGAAGAACCTCGGGGATGGGAACCGGATTCTCACTGGGAGGATCACCCACAGCACCTACCCGAAGATTGGATGAACGAGATCGCAAATAAGGACACCCGTTTGAGTTATGTCGATTGGGTGAACAATGAACTGGCGTGGGACCGGCTGGAAGCTAAGTTTCATCCGAAAAAGAATTGACGCACCCGCCAAAGGAGCGTATCTTGTATCTCATACAACTATTACAGGAAGGAGGAAGCATGGTTAGAGACTAGAAACTAAGGAACTGCTAGAGACTGAGAGACTAAGGAACTAAGGAACTAAGGAGCCAGATACCAAGAAAGGAACTAACTATGGCTACCAAACCAACCCCACGAAGTACAGGTGAAGGGACTACTGTCCTGGATGACAACTGCGGCCCAGTTGCGGATACTGAATCCATTGAAGAAATTCATGGATCTTCCTTTCCGGCAACAACCAACATCCCCCTAGAGATAGGAGCGGTCACGGGCGACATCTCACAAAATGATGTCATCATGCCCCGCCTCTTCATCGCCTACGGCGTTGGTCAACTGGCCGAGTTCTTCAATCCTGGAGACCTGATCCTTAACAAGGAACACCAGATCGCCGCAAAGGAGCAGCCGCTCGAGTGCGTCGTTCTTTCTTGTAACAAGTATTACAAGGAGAACAAGGCTTACGATCCGAACGATCGGGAGCTGCCGAGGGTTCTTCCCTCGGAGAAAGCCGTTCGAGATGCAGGCTTCACAACGATCTGGTCGGACCACCCGGAGAAACCGAGAGCCCGAATTCGACCGGATTATCAACCGGCGTCTACCATGACGCTACTGTTGAAGAAGCCGGAAGACCTTGTCTCGCCGCTGTTCAGTATGAAGTTTGAATCCACACCGGATACCTCTTGGACTCCGGCCAGATTCTACGCTGATAAAACAGCATGGGTAGGTACCGCAAAAGAGGTCATTTCTGCTGGGCAGTTATCCCTCTCCGGCTACCCGCGAGTTCTGCTTCACGGACTCTGGGACTTCCAGACAAGAATCGAAAAGCGGGGCGGTAACCCAACCGTCGTGCCTTCGATGAAACTGGACTCCATAAATTCAGACGAATTTGTGGCGGAACTGTCCCAAAGATTCGGAACAACTCACTAACAAATCGAGGGGGCCTCGTCTTCGGGCGGGGCCCTCTCTTTTCTTTGGAGATTGCTTATGAAAAAACCACCGCAAGAAGCAAACCCCATCGCCGTTGACTTTGAAACAGTCTACACCAAAGGGAGATTAGATATTAAGACCCTCGGGATGTTCGGCTATGTATGGCACCCCGAGTTCGACGCCTACCTCGTTTCCGTCTATGGGGACGGGATTGAATTTGTAGGCGCCGTCACGGATTTTGACTGGTCCTTACTGAACGATCAGATTTTTATCGCGCACAACGTCGCGTTTGACCAACTTGTTTTTGAACGTTGCCAGCAACAGGGGCACATCCCTAAGTCCTGTAAGCCCAAGGAGTTTCATTGTACCGCCGACCTTTCCGTATACATTTCCGCACCCCGAACTTTGAAGGGTGCCTCGAAAGAGTTACTGGACCTTGAGATCTCAAAAGCTACCCGAAGTAAGATGGAGGGGCTTACGCTGGAAGAAGCCAGGGCCCGGGGATTTGAAGATGAACTCTATGCCTACGCCCTGCAGGATGCAAAACTCTGCTATGAACTCTGGACAAAATTTTCAGACCGATGGCCGGAGCATGAGCGAGAGATCGCTCGGATCAACCGGGAAGCTGGGAATCGGGGAATCTACGTTGACCAGGAATACCTGGCCGAAGGTATCCGGAAACTCCAGAAGATTCAATGGGATGCCGAAAGGCTTTTCCCTTGGGAGTGGGACCAGGAACGTTACAAAACCCCAATCCCGCTGTCCTACATTCGAGAGCAGTGCCGGGAAGACGAGATTAAAATGCCCAGTTCCATGGCGCAGGACAGTGAAGCGTGTGCCGAATGGGAAGCCGAATACGGAGACCGCCTCCCCTGGATTCTCGCGGTACGCCGGTGGCGAAAGAGCAATACGCATCTGGCCCGACTGAAAACGATTCAGAAGCGAATTCGAGGGGACGGAACAGTTCCCTACAACCTCAAATACTTCGGAGCACACACCGGAAGATTCTCCGGGGATGGGGGATTGAACCTGCAGAACCTCATTCGAAACGCTTTCATGGGGGTGAACTCCCGAAACTGCTTCATTGCACGGCCTGGAAAAATCCTGTTGATTCTCGATTACGCACAGATTGAAGCCAGAATTCTCCTGCATCTCGCGGGAGATGTACGGTCCTTGGAACTTATTCGCTCCGGGGTAAGTGTGTATGAGGCCCACGCAAGACGGACCATGAATTGGACCGGCGGGAGTCTTAAGATTGAAGATCCATCTCTGTACTCATTGGCGAAGGCCCGGGTGTTGGGTCTGGGTTTCGGGTGTGGCGCCAAGACCTTCATTCAGATGGCGAAGACCTGGTGCGACATCGAGCTTTCCGAAAAAGAAAGTCAGGAGATTGTATACGACTACCGAGAAAACAACATGCAGATTTGCGGTCATTGGAAAGGGCACCAAACGGCCCTGCACCAAAGTCTTAACGCAAAGGATTCCTGGCATGGGGTTGAACTTCTTTCCGGCCGGACCCTCATTTATTACAACCCAATGAGTGATCTTAAGGAGAAAGGCTCCGGCATCAAAGTTCAGAAGATTCGTGGAGGCCACCACGAAAAGTTCTGGGGTGGAAAGTTCACCGAAAATGAAGTTCAGGCAACCGCTCGGGACTTGTTCTGCGACGGAATGCTAAAGATCGCCGCTGCCGGGTATCCCCCCTTATTTCATGTCCACGACGAATTTATTTTCGAGGTTGACATAGATAAGAAAGAGGCCCAAAGGGACGAAATACACCACATACTATCCAATGTGCCCGACTGGATGGGGGATTGCCCGATCTCTTTCGAGTCTGATTTCTCGGAGAGATATACGAAATAATTGACCCCCTAAAAATGAAGCGTATAATGACCGCAGATAAGAGAAGTATGAACCCTCAAAGGAAACCGGGACTCGCCCTCTCGGTTTCCTTTTCAACCTAGGAGAATGCTCGTGCCCAACAATCAAACTCTGTTCGCCATCCCAAACCTGAAAGCCCAGAAAGTTGAAACCCTTAAGCCCTGGGAATTTAAACCTAAAATTCCAGGGGAGGCCCTTGAAACCAAACAGACCTTCGTTGAATGGGGGACCGCCCCTTCAACCCAACATTGTTATTTTAGCCCGATGGAAGGAGATGATCCTTTTCGTCGGGTTAATTCTTCTAACCCCGTTATTTCTTTATGCGGATTGGTTGCGGACTTTGACGCACCCTTCTCCGACAGTGACATTGAGAGGCTGGTATCCGAGTGCCCTACGGATTTCCAGCCTAATTTTTTTAGTCGGACGTACAGTGGACACGGGCGAATTACTTACATCTTCCCCGAAAAACTACTAATTCCTAATCTGGAGTTACTAGTAAATTTTTTGAAACTTGCGGCCAAAAAACTTCGATTAAGAGATCTCGCCCGAGGCTTTGAGCTGGAATCTTTTATCGACCCGTACCATTACTATGAATGTGGACAGGGGTGGGTCGTCCTTTCCAACGACCACATCCCGATGAACTTCCTACACCACTGGCTTTACGAAGCCGGGAACAAAGTAAAATCCTGGGCGGACCAGGATTTGGAAGCCATTCCAATTGATGTTCTCGCGGCGGAAGTCGAGAAGAGATACCCCGGTCGATGGGAAGGGGACTTCGCTTTCGGCGCACAGGGGGTTCGATTCTGGGACCCCGAGGCGGACAATCCCCGCGCCTGTGTTGTTCGTACGGGGGGTATGCAATGTTTTACCGGGCCTTCGGCCTTTGTCTCATGGCGAAAGCTGTTCGGTGCCCGGTTCGTAGTTGAATATCAGGCCAATGTCTATGGAGAGATCGGAAAGAAATCGGTCTACGATGGGCGGAACTTCTGGTTACAACATAGTAGTGATGAAAAATGGAGGCTCGAAACTATTGAGGCGTACAAACTATTCCTTAAGGCAACTTACAACCTTTCACCTAAAAAACCCGCACCGTGTTCGCAGCTTGAACAGGCCCTGTTTCACGTTCAATCGAATAACCGGGTTGATCGCGCAGGGCCTTTTGTCCATTATCCCAGCGGCCTTATTCGAATCGGTAAGGAGAACGTTTTGAATACTTGTAATGTGCAGGCCATGTCCCCGCAGGAAGAGCCCGTAAAGGAATGGGGGGACGGATTTCCCTGGCTGGCCAAGTTCATCGGGACGGTTTTTGACGAGCCCGAAGAGCAGCAACGGGACCAGTTCCTTGCTTGGCTACAGTGGGCCTACGCGAATGCCGTTAAGCAGCAGCCCCAGTTGGGGCAGGCCCTTTTCATCGCCGGGCCGGTCGAATGTGGGAAAACCTTTCTTTCGAATATGATTGTCGGGGGCATTCTCGGGGGATACTCCGATGCTTCGGAATACCTTCTCGGGTCTTCGGAGTTTACTTCCGATGTCGTTTCCCAGCCGGTTATGGCCGTCGATGATTCAACCCCGGCGACGGATCACCGTGCCCATACCCGATACTCTGCAATGATTAAGAAGGTGTCGGCCAACCAGCATATTCGGTTTCGCCGGATGCGAACGGATGCGAGCCAGGTTCTCTGGATGGGCCGAATTATAGTCACCCTGAACCTGGATTCTGAATCGATGGACCTTTTACCGGGATTGGAAATGAGCAATCTCGACAAGGTTTGTCTTTTTAAGTGTAAGCAATCGGCCGCGAAATTCTCGCAGCTTAATGAGGATCGACTCAAAGTCCTCAGTCGGGAACTCCCGGCTTTCTGCCGATGGCTTCTGGATTGGGAAACGCCGAAAGAGGTCCTCTCCTCGTCTCGATATGCTGTTCGGAGTTTCCACCATCCGGATCTGTATGAAGCCGCGATTGAAAGGAACCCCGGGTTCACTTTCCTCGAACTTCTCGAGGATTTCCTGGGCGTCTATCGGACACAATTCGCAGAGCAGGATTGCTGGGAGGGTACCGTTGCTAAACTGATCTCGGATCTGGCCGCCTGTGAGGAATTCAAGGTCGCCGCGACTGAGTTCAGTTCCGTTACAATCGGGCGAATCCTCGGGAACCTTATGGCCAAGGGGTACAACGTTACCAAGCGACGAAGCCGCAACCAACGGGTATGGCAGATCCCTTTTGACTTGGAAATTACTCCCGTAGAGCGTAAAAAGAATTTTCGTAAGAGTTAGAAAGGTAACAGTAGTTTACAAATGACAACAAAACTTACCCTAGCGATCGACCCGGGAACCCGGGACAGTGCCTGGGTCTTCCTCTCCCCAGACTTGACTGTAAAAGGTGTCGGCCTTGACCCGAATGAACGGGTTTTAAAAGAGGTTATCGGGGAGGGGGACTACGACGACCTTGTGATCGAGCAGATTAAGTCCTACGGGATGGCGGTCGGGCAGGAAGTCTTCGACACCGTCCTTTGGAGCGGGCGTTTTCTCGAACGGGCCGAGAGTTTCCGGCACAAGCCGGTCACTTTCGTCCCGAGAAAGAAAGTCTGCCTCTACCTGTGCCAGTCTCCCAGGGCCAAGGATTCCAATGTGACCCAGGCCCTGGTCGATCTGTACGGAGGCAGTATGCAGGCCGCGAAGGGTACAAAACAGGCCCCTGGCCCCCTTTTCGGCGTAAAAAAGGACATCTGGCAGGCCCTCGGGCTTGGCGTTACCTATGTAGAAGGAGGACATCTGTATGAGCGACCAAAAGGATAAGCCTGAAGAACGAGCCCTTATAAAGGGGGATGAAGCGATCTTCTCTGAGTTCGTCCAGACCGGGAAAGATCTGGCGACCCTGTCCAGGGAGTTTGGGATACCCCAAGAGAACCTCCTGAAGCGCGCCAAGGACGAGAAGTGGGTCGACCATAGGTCAGACCACATAAAAGAGCTACAACGGCGCGCCAACGAGGAATACGAGCGTTTTATCGCGGCTAACAAATTGATCGTCGCCGACGAGCACCTTGAATCCGTACAGAAAATGCACGAGACGATGATGAAGATCATCAATAAGATCGACCCGGACGCGAAGTATGCCGGTGCGGACCTTGAACGGATGTCCCGGGCGGCTAAGAATGTGGCCGATATCGGGGCGAAACTCGTCGCCTTGGATTCAAGGGAACGGGAAGACAATAGGCCGGGTGTCCGACAGCCGTTGATTGTTTTGAATGTACGGCCCCGGGAATCTCAAAAGGAATCCCGGGAAAGCGAGAAGGATATAATCGATATCGACGTCGTGGAATCTGATTAAAAGAGCCGCCCCCGCCGCCGGTTGGGGCCCTTTAATTTCTTTTCTTCCCGGTGCAGGGTGATATCCGAGGCTTGGCCCCGCTTGATTTTGCCCTTACCCAGGAGTTTCCGGCTTTTCTCAAGCGATTTTCGGGCCTGCGCTCCGGCGATCACATCTGAAATATCGTCAGGGACCGAGCCCAAGGAACCTCGGAACCCGGGTCCCCGGGTTCTAGGTTTCTCGAATCTCGGTTTCGTACGTCTTACCGTACGCCGGGAGGGCGCCCGGGGAAGACGATTAACTTTGGTGCGCTTCGCCATCTTTCCAGACGTTTATCGGCTCGTTCGTCGCCTCTGCGTGAGAGCTCGCCGGAGGAATCTTTCGTTTTTGGAGGGTTTCTCACGGGAAGCGGGCTTCGCCGACGCGGACCTTAAAGCCAAGGCCGTTGCTTTATCTCTTTTGGAGAGTTTCTCACGGGAAGCGGGCTTCGCCGACGCGGACCTTGAAGCCAAGGCCGTTGCTTTAGCGCGCGTCCGGCGCTTACGAGGAGATCGCTTTTTCGAGGCCTCCGCAGAGCGTTTCACCTGTTCCGTCGCCAGTATCAGCTTTCGCCTTCGACTGGAAGGAGACGCCTCGATCTGAGAAAGAAAGAGGTTCTTGCTCCGATTCTGACTCGCCCGACGAAGTGCCGGGTCAAGCCGAGCCGCATTCCGCAGCGCCGTTCGCCGGGAGGCTTGACGGATTCGAACTCCGGGGGCACTTGGCCGCCGCCGCTTTTCCTGTCTATTAGCTATCCTGGGCATTTTATCGGGTGTTGCTTACGGGGTTATTCTTACTGGGATGGCCAGGTTCTCTTCGCATAATCCGCTTACTGGCCGACTGACCTAATTGAGAGGTCTGGGCCGTGGTCTCGAAGAACATAGCCGCTTTGCCCATGTCACTGCCGGTCGGACCGGTATTCAGCGAGCTGGGGATCTTCTCTTGCGACTGAGGAACCATCTCCACTGCAGGGGAACTGTTCTTATTTCGATCCGTCGGACCGGTGTTGAGGCTCCGGGGGAGGGACTCAACGGTTTGAGGCTTTAGTTGGACTGCCATTGTACTTCTCCAGTTAGGATTTCTTTTTCTTCTTCGTCTTCTTTTTCCGCTTCTTAGGGCGGGGACTTGAAACAATACCTTTGGTCGTATACCGGGCCATTTTAGCGCCTATTTAAACGAATTCACCAGGATTTCCGCCTGTTCCGGGGTAAGGTCAAGCTTCTTTCCGTACCTCGTCTCTCTGCTCGTATTACTTTGGATCAACCCCCGAAGAGTTCCGTTGACCCGGAGGATAGATTGGGCTAATCGGTTGAGTTTTTCAACTTTATTTTCGTCCAAAGCCTGCAGGGCCTCGGCATACAGGTCTGAAAGCACCGCCCGTCGAGCATTATCGATGACGTTTTTAACCGGGTACCCGTTCCGCTCGACCCCACGGAGGATGTGCGACCCCAGGGCGGCCAGATTCTCCTTGGCACGGGGGTTTTTCTTCACTTTTGCCCAGGCGTTTGAGTCGGCGTAGGTCTTTAGCACCCGGGCCAGGTCCTTTGTCGCCGTCCGGGAGGTCACACCGCTCGAAACCGAGGAGAACAGGGCGAACGGGAACTTCTTGACGTCCTTCATCAAGGCGGATACCGAGAAAGGAAGGCCAGATCGAGCGATATGGAACAACCGGGACCCCAGGAACCCGTCCTCGTCTGACGAAATCAACCCGATCAGACCGTCATGCTTGAAGGGGAGGTCCCAATCCTCAACTCCGGCCACTTCCCCGGTCGCCATCTCGATCGCCAGCCGAACCGGTGCCGAGAGCTTCCGGACAAAGGTTCGGGTAAGTTTAAGGTCGCGCGCGTCCGCCATCCAACTGTTCTGTATGCCGTACACCTCGTAAACCTGCTTGCCCCACTTCGTAAAAAGCCGTCGCTTCCCGGTCGGGCCCCCGTCGTACCACCACAGCTTCCGGGCGATCGGGGTAATATCAACATTCAGGCGCTTCCCGGGCTCGTTCATCCAGGTGAAGGGCACGTCGTCCTCTTCGTCCGGGTCATCCCCGAGGCGAGAGCCCGCCCAGATCGCCATCTGCAGGAAGTTCGGCCAGCCCAGTATGACGAGGGACGTCATAGCGGGCCAGTAGGTCTTAAGCATGAAATTCTTTTCGTCCTGGAGAACCGCCGGGGCGAGCCCGAACTTGTTCATTAAGGACTTACCGCCCGCGATGTTAAACGCACTAAGCGTCCAGTTCGGGGCGAAGACCGCCAAGTTCAGGTATTGCATAAACCGAGGCGTCGCCCACCAATACTGGTTCCAGTTCTGTCCGCCAAATCCATCGTTCATGGATTTCGCAACCACCCGGTAATCGTTGTCGTCGAGGGCGGCCCCTTTTTCTTCCCGAAGCGTTCGAAGGTTCCGGAAAGCAGACATGGTTTTAAAGACTGGGAACCAATCGTTAAACATCCATCTCGTGAACCCTCGCTGGAATTTGACAACCTCGGCCCCAGGGCCTGCAACTGCCCGCTGCCAGGGCTTCTTCGAGTTCTTCTTCCAGTTCTCGAGGTACTCGATCACCCGATCCGGAACGCCCATGTTCACATGCGACTCGTCGCGGGAGATGTCAAAGGTATACCCGGCCCGGATCAGATTCTGAAGGTCCTCGGCTTCTACTCCGGTAAGGTTGTTGGCAAGCAACTGCTCCCGGAAGTCCCGCCAGGCCTGGAAAGATTTCTTCGGGGCCTTGATGAACTTGATGAATCCGGGCACCCCCTGCGAAGCCGTAAAGGACTCGAGCGCCGAGTTGGCGAAGAACAACGAAAAGGATAGGGTCGAGAACTTCATGAACTGGGTGACGTTCATGAGGTCCTGCATCATATCTTTGTCTTTCCGGAAGGGAACCCAGCGCGGCCAGTTCTTGTGGTGCCGCTCCCCGACGATCTTCGCCAGGGCAAAGCGTTCGTTCTCGCCCCAACCGAACCGACCGTCTCCCTTCGCGACAAGGAATTTGTCGATTGAAGGGAAGACATGGTTTGTCCCGACCGCCTCGAAATCATTCGGGAATCTCCGGAGAAGGATGTCCGACATCTCCCGGACCTGTTCGGGGATATCTCCCCGCTTATTCAGATCAAAGTCCAGGAACCGGGCCAGGTTCTCCGCCATCCGGAGAAGCGAGGTCGCATCGTATGAAGGCCGCCCTTCAAAATTCTTTCTCGGGACCGCAACGATATGTGGGCGCCCGTCCATATCCGCCGTCAGCAACCCTGCATTAATAAGGACCTGGTTAAAGGTCGCCCGGTACGTTTCCTGTGCGTATTTGGCCAGGGCGTCGCCGGGGTTCATGAAGCCCGGGCGGTCGCCGGTCGCACTGGTCCGTTCAAACCAGGTCCGATAGGTCCGGGGGAGTTGCCGCTCGGTCCACTCTTTATACAGCGCGGCACGCCCCTTGATTATTCGGTTCTGGTCGCCCAGGAACTTGAGCTGCCGCCGGAGCTTCGGGGAAAGTTTGAGGTCTGCTTCGGCTCCCTGCGACACCTTCTTCAGGGCATCGTTAATCAGCGTACGCATCAGTCCCCGGTGCATCGCCTCGATTACCTCGATCCGGGACCAGTTAATATTGAACTTCGGCATAGAGAGGCCCTGCTCCAACAACTCGGTATACGCATCGACCAGCTCCCGGGAGGCCTTGGTTCGATCTTCCGGAGCCTTCTCCAAATCTGCTGTTAGCTCCTCTACACTGAGACCCCACTGCTCCTCGAACTCTCCGGGAACGAGCTTCATCTTCTCCAGTTCGTTGAGTTCTTCTTTGATCGCGAACTCCTGCGCAGCCGTAAGGACTCCGTTCCCTATGAAATGTGGGAAATACCCCTCCCGCCTCAAGATAAGGTGTTGCAGCCCGAGCGGGGCCAGGACAGCTTCAAATTCGTCAATCGCTTTGTCGAACTCCTTACGGAATTCTTTGGCGATTGTCAGGGGGTTAAGCATCTCGGCCGTCCGTCCGGTCCCCTCAGCCAGGAGCTTCCGATACAGGGGACTCGCGGGCCCCCAATGCTTTTCTAGGATCTCACCAACCGTTGTACGGTCTTCCTGTGGAATAACTGTGGTTCCATCGGGTCGGGTTTTATACACCCCTCGCCCGGGTATGACCGGTGCATTCTCCACCCCGGCCCAGGGATCTTCTCCCGCCTTAACTTCTCGCTCTGCTACAAATTCAAGCATTGTCGAGACGGCCAACATTACCATCGTATAGTCATCCCGTTCTTCCTGCGTAATCTCGCCCGCTGCCCCCTGGACAAAGCCGACGACGTCACGCCGAAGTGCCGAAGGAATGGTCTTGGTCGGGACCTGAAGAGGACTCTCTTCGTCACCGGAAGGGTTCAGGATGACGATTCGGCCATTTGTGGGGGTCCCATCGGCCGCGATTGAAAGGTTTCCGCCCATGAGACGCTCCAGGGACTGCCGAAGTTCGGCGGAATTCCCCCGGACATTATTGATCCGGTTAAGAACGTCACGGGTCAGATCGAAGTAGGCCTGTCCGCCGGGCATGTACAGGTCAAAGTCTTTTCGGACGGCCTCACGAAGTACCCGGATCGACGTAGATCCGGATTCCAGTTCCCGGCGCAGGCCCTCTCCCGCCTGCAGGGAAACCCGGTTTCTCCGTTCCTCGGGTTCTGGGAATCTATGCGCCGGGGAATCATTCACCAGGTCTCTTCGGACTTCAGCCTCGAGCATATCCTCGGGCGTTAGAAGCTCGGCGCCCTCGCCCAATTCCAGCCGGGGGTACGTCCGCTTCGCGATTTCAAGCAGCGTCAAATGCTCGGTCGAAGTGATCGGATGATTCTCGAGCGTTGTCATTTCATCCAGGATCCCATCGACTTCTTCCAAGAAGTTCGAGGCTTCCAGGCGTCCGACAAGAGGTGCCCAGGCCCGATCCAGCTCGTCCCGCCGGAAGAGTTGTCCCCGAGTCGGGGAAGTGTCCGGCGAAATATTGATGCGCTGGTCCGCCAGGCGGGTCAGGGCCTCGGTTATCGTCGGTGCCGCGAGGACTGAGGGCGCGCCCATCTTCTCGTCGGACCAGGCATTCACCAGGGACCGGTCATCAACGGGCCGTGGGCCGGGCTCGACCTTCTTGGTAAAGACCATGACGGTTTCCTGGGCCCGGGTCAGGGCCACGTAATGCAAAGAGTTCCGGGTCTTCCGGTTGTTCCGCTTCTTTTGCTCGGTATTCAGCGTCTTCCGCGCGTCTGTCCAATTGAAATCCACGTCCTCCTGGTCGTAGAAAACCCAGCGAAGGGTGGAGCCCTGGACCTTATGGACGGTCGTCGCGTAGGCCGGGCGCAACCCGACGGGAATCCGGAGCTGGAAAATGGGGGTGCCATTCGCCTTCTTCTGCTCGCTCTTGACCACGACCGGCATCTCAAAGGAACTGATGAACTGGTTCTTCAGGGTATCAAAAGCATCCCAGGCCCCCTGATTATTCGCGAGGAGCCCCTCGATATTGTCGTCCCGGAACTTGGTGACGATCTCCTGGATGATGGCCTCGCCCGCAGGAGAGTTCTCGATGACCGAGATTTCGATTTGGTCCGCTCGGTCGGACCGGGTCACCGGCCGCCCCTCGGGTCCCGGTTCCCTGGGTCCCAGGATTGTGGGTCTCACGGGAACCTGGATTCCGGCGATCTCGGTTTCGGTCCGCTCCTTGACTTCGAGGACTTCGTATTCCTTGCCATTCTCTACAAGGGTCTGGGCCCCAGGACCCTCGCCGGATACCAGAAGTGCTTGCCCGGAAACCAGGGAACCGGGAACCGGGGATTCCAGATTCTGGGTTCCTGGGAAGAGGGCCTTCACAATCGCGGTATTATATTTCGCAACTTTCGAGTTACTTCCCGCGACAATCTTGACG
>Ga0255048_10000681_pt1 | contig 25328 bp, 17 predicted proteins | sample JV7_2_2_MG_FD_183619 | JGI IMG/M metagenome (GOLD analysis project Ga0255048, IMG submission 183619) | Seawater microbial communities from Jervis Inlet, British Columbia, Canada - JV7_2_2 | ecosystem: Environmental > Aquatic > Marine > Inlet | place: Canada: British Columbia | collected 2016-10-06
ACGCCGGCTACGCAGCTGGCGGCAACATCGCACGGACCCACACCACCACCGAGTATCTCGTGATCACCAACGCCGACTGCACGTCCGAAGGTGACTGGATCACTCCGCTCGTCTCATATCTTGACGACCATCCGAACGTTGCAGCCGCGTCGCCAACCGTCGCCCTCACCGGCAACACAATGCTCAATGCCGAGGGCCTCGAGATACACAAGGCAGGCTTCGGCTTCAACCGGCGCCTGGGCCGGCCGCTCCGCAGTGCAGCCAAGGAGCCCGAGAGCGTGTCCGGAGTCCAAGGGACCGCGTTCATCGTGAGAGCCTCGACGTTGGACGATATCGGCGGCTGGTACGAAGGTGGCTTCCTGTACCTCGAAGACGTGGAACTGTCCCTGGCGCTGCGTCTCGCAGGTCACGACATTGCCTATGTACCGACACCGTCAGTGATCCATGACTACGCGCTCACAATGTCACCGGAGAAGTTCTTCCTCCTCGAGCGGAACCGCCTTGAGATACTCAGCGCTGACCTGGGAGTCGGTGCAAAGCTGCTCCTCTCCCCCGTCGTGCTTGCCACCGAGATCGCTGTCTGGGTCTACGCACTTCGCAAGGGTTCGACCCTTGTGAAAGCGAAGCTCCGCTCGTATGGGAGCTTCCGCAAACGACGGTCGATGCGTGACGAGCGCAGGAGCCAGGTTCGTTCGTTCCGCACGATCTCAGACAGAGAGCTCCTCGGTTCGCTGCAATGGAGCTACCCCCGCTCCCAGACCCAGTCCCTCCACAAGGGCACCCCGGTCTCCGGACGGCGCGGCGACCGCGAAATGCCCACGTCCTGAAATATGACACCCTCAGGGCGACTCGCCCACGAGATTGCTCCGTGGTTCAACCGTTGGTCTAGGTGAGAGCGCTGGCGAGAGCAACGCCAATGATGATGCCAAAGGCGACCGCAAGGAGTAGTTGCATCAGCAACCTTCGTTGGCCAGTGCGCGGTTTGTGGTTCTCGAGGACGACAGAACGCAGCTGGTTCACTGGCGGGCCCTCAGCTGGGAGACCTGTGTGATATGGGAAGGCATCGAGCATCTTGTTGGGCTCTTCCTCAGGTGCGTATTCCGAATAGCTCAACGCCTTTGCGCGGCGTAGCCGATCCGTCAGGGTCGATTCGCCCAACGTGTCATCATTCAACCGATGAAGAACAAGGTCGAAGGTGCAGTCGTCCACGGAGAATTCAGGATCTACCACTGTACAAACGTACACCCGAATGACAGCGAACGCCGGGCGCTTCTCGCTGTCACTGCCATCGGGGGAGACAGTAGAAGAGCGAGCACGGTGCTGAAGGTCTCTTCCATCGCGCCTCGGATCCAGGCTTGAGGGTCTTCTCACCCTCTCTGCGCACCTGTCGGTGCGCGTCTCTCCCATCAAGGGAGAGACCCGAGAAGAAGCACAGTTCTAAAGGTCTCCGCCCTCGTGGGAGAGACCTCAGAATGAGCGCCGTTCTACGGGATGGCGTGGACGGTGGTGCCGATGTCGGCCCACTCGAAGAGGGCAACGGCTTTGTGGTCCGCCTGGCGGACACAACCACCTGAGCGGTGGGTGCCCAGTTGGGCCTCGGTCTGCATCGGCTGACCGTTCGAGTAGCGCGGGATCGAGTGGAAACCGTACGCCCATCGGTTCCCCCAGGTGCCGGGACGAACGAAGCGGACCATGTGCTTCATCGTGATTCCACCATATGGCGCCCAAGCGTTCACGGACTTCGAGTACACCGAATACGTTCCATTGTGTGGGATCCCGACTCGACCGGAGACGAGGTACGTGTCCACAAGACGCTCATTGGCATCGATGAGCCACACGCGTTGCTCACCGTTCGAGTAGATGATCCGCTTACCCGAACCCACGTCCGGGTAGAGGGGAGGCGGTGCCGGGTCTTCGCTGCCACCGGGCAGCGCACCAAAGTCCCCAGAAATCGGTGTGGTGTGGGCATTCCCGTACTGAAGAGGTTCGCCACCTGGAAGGTAGAAGTTGCCGGAACTCGGTTGATACGCGACAACGGTGTCCGCAGCGGAGTCCCACTTGCCCACGACGGGATCGTCACCTTTGAGGAACGGAACCGACGTTGACCCGCTGCTCGCCGCCAGAGTGTTCGAGAAATAGGCCATTCCGGTGCTGGATCGCACCACACCTACGCCGTCGGTACCGTCTGCGTCCCAGTCGCCCACCAGAGGCGTGTCCCCGAAGTTTCCGAAACGGAAGTTGGTATCTGCTGCGCCAAGGCCCTCGCCGTCAGCACCAAGCTCATTGATGATGTAGAAACGGCCGTCTGAAGGGCGGTAAATCGAGACCGTGTCGCAGCCGTCGCCATTGAAGTCGCCCGCTATGGGGATATCTCCCGGGTTTCCGAAGAAGAAGCTGAGGCTCGCGGTTCCCTGCGTGTTTTGATTCCGCAAGTAGACAAAGCCGTCACTCTGTCGGTACAGACCAGGAGTGTCGACGCCATCGCAGGTCCAGTCGCCCGTGAACGGGACATCACGTGGATTCCCATAGTAGAACGACGTGGTCTCCCCCGTCGAGGCGTCTCGCAGATACCAAATGCCCGTGTCCGTATCAACGACGCCAACGTCATCTGACGCGCTCGCCGCAGCCGAGCCAACGGCTACAAGGCCGAGGACGATCAGGACGAGAGTCAGAGCCCGTCTCATGGATCTACGAAATCGCGATGACATCAGGGGTTCTCCTCACAAACTCTTCCTCTTACGTATCGGATGCACCGGAAGAGAACTTCACCAATATGTGGGCGACGACACTCGGCGCAGATCCCGCCCAGACCTTGCTGTTTAGTCGCTGAAACGGTGGAAGATGCCGTCGAACTGCAGGAGTTGACCGGAATCCTTGTCCGAGAACCCTGTCTCGATTCCGACCAGGTCATAACCCATCTCGCTCATCCACGTGCACATCTCGACATACAGCATCTCGCCGTCGTACAACGGTATGAGCGACATCTCCAATTGGATCGTGTCGATGTGTGGCAGCGACGCCTCTGCCCCTCTCAGCACACTGGCTTCGAACCCTTGGGTATCCAGTTTCATGTAGATATTTCTGCTTGTCGCGCACAGATCCTCAAAGATGGAGTCGAGCGTCTTCACCTGGATCGTCTCAGTGCCGATGTACTCAGACTCGGGAGCTGACTCCAGGTGGCTGGGCAACATCTCGAGCATCGAACTGCTCTGGGAGTTCGCTGCGATGTTGAGCTCAAACGCTCCTTCAGCGTCGCCCAGCGCGAAGTTGAATACATCCCAGTCCGGGTCTCCTTCGGCGCTTGCTTCCAGCAACTCAAATGCGGAGCTCAATGGCTCAAAGGAGATAACCTTGCCCTTGTAGCCCAAGTAATCCCTCATTCGCTGTCCGAACTCGCCGTTGTTCGCACCGATGTCGAGCACCGTGTCGATTGAGTACGAGTCCAACAGCTTCATCCTTCGAGGGAACCTGGCGAAGTCATAGCCAGCCACTGCTGTGAATCGCCGAAAGAGCGTGTGCTTCAGGTCCATGAAAACGGTGTTCCCCTCAATTGCGACGTAGTGCCCGAGAGCGTAGCTCTCACTCAAATGCTCGGCCAACTCCCGAGTTGTCTGCATCCGGGCAGGTATGAATTCACACCGAAGGAACGGATCAATCTCGGGGTCTTGCGGTGACGACCCACGAAACCGTTCCAACGTTGCGCTCCCAGTCTGCCGTACCGCTGGTGTTCTCAAGATTCAAGTACGCCTTCCCGTTGGCTGGGCGATAGACACCAACCGTGTCGTCACCGTCACCATCCCAATCCCCTGCGAACACGAGATCACCCGGATCCCCGAAGAAGAACGAAACCTCTGCGGTGCCGGATTGGAGAGTGTTCGTTAGGTACACGAAACCTGTCGACTCGCGGCGCAGCCCAATCGTGTCGATTCCATCGCCGTCGAAGTCGCCGACGAACGGGGTGTCACCGGCATCCCCAAAGTAGAAATCGAACTCGGCTGCGCCAAGTCCCTCGCCGTCGGCGCCAAGCTCGTTCATCACGAAGACACGGGCCTCATCCGGACGCCATATCGACACGGAGTCACGGCCGTCGCCATTGAAGTCACCAACGAGCGGCACATCGTTCGGGTCTCCAAACAGGAACTCGAGATCGGCGACTCCTTGCGTGTTGGAGTTGCGAAGGTACACAAAGCCATCCGACCGGCGATACAGACCAGGCGTAGCAACTCCGTCACCATCCCAGTCGCCCATGAAGGGCACATCCCCCGGATCGCCATAGTAGAAGTAGGTCACGTCCGCGGATTCGTACAAGCCGTCCCATACACGCCACACACCGGCATCATTGACGGTAGCGATCGAGTCACACGGCCCTCCTTCGCACGGGTCCTCGGACTCTGCCGGTGCGAGCGCAATCGCTACTGCAGCATCGACGTCAAGCCGTCCCCAACCCGTAGCGACGTCGAAGCCCGGCAGGCCGATGTCGGTGGCAGTCATCGTGAGCATCGCCGAAACATCACCGGACGTGAGCAAAGGATCGGCGTCGAGGATCAATGCCGCTGCGCCGGCCACGTGCGGTGCAGCCATCGACGTCCCCGTGGCTGAAACGTACCTATAGAGGCCAAATTCGGTTGTCTCCTGCAGCACACCGGTACCCGGCGCAACGAGGTCGAGTTGCGTGCCATGGTTCGAACCAGCGTCCGGACCCTCCACCCATACCTTGTCGTCCCCACCAACGGCCCCAACCGCCACGACTCCAGGGTGTGCAGCCGGATACGAGACGAACGATGCTGCGGCGTTTCCCGCCGAGGCAACCATGAACACGTCGGCTGAAATCGCTCGTGCGATCGCAGCGTCGACAACAGGATCATCGCATGCGGGCCATTCGGACGCACACTCTGCACCGAGGGACACATTGATGACGCGTGCCCCGTGGTCAACTGCCCAGTCAATACCTCGTGCGAGCGAAGTACTCGTTCCCGTACCGGCATCGTCGAGGACACGTACCGGCATCAGCAGCGCACCCGGCGCCGCCCCTGCAACCCCCTTGCCGTTGTTCGTGCACTGCGCAATGGTGCCAGCCACGTGGGTGCCGTGACCGAACTCGGCGGTGGTATTGAGATCCGCAAGACCCGCGGTCTCCCGCAAGGCGTCGTAGGGCGCCACAACCGTTGAGCAGAACCCGTCGATGCCGGTGAAGTTCACTGCGGAGTCAAGAACCGCAACTACCACACCACTGCCATCGACATCTGTCCACACGTGGGGTATCCCGACACGGTCGAAGTTCCACTGGAGCCCGAAGAGCGGATCGTTTGGTGGATTGGGCACGGTTCCGTGGGATCGATACACATATTCGACGTGCAGTTGGCGATCCGACGACTTCATGACGGCGCGTTCGAGTACCTCGTCAGCATCGTCCCTGTCCGATACTTCAGCCACGACATCACCGCCACCGTCAACGACGACGGCCGCTACATCGGAGTCAGCGGCATGCGCAGCAGCGGGACCGGCAATGGCAAGTACGACAACAGCACCAGCGAGGAGCATGGCTCGAGGGGACAACACGCCCCAATCGTACGCGCGGATGAGCTGTACCCCCGGGTTGTTCGCTCAGCCCTGGCGACCCGCCGCCAAGAGATAGTTCGTGGACCCCACGTAACCGGCCCAGTCGGCAACGCCAGGAGCGTTCTCGAAGTTCAGATAGAGACGCCGATTCGATGGCCTGTAGACACCAACGGTGTCATCACCGTCTCCATCCCAGTCGCCAGCAAGGATCACATCACCGGCATCGCCGAAGAAGAACGAGGCATCCGCCACACCGGCCGAAAGCGAGTTCCTGAAGAACACGAATCCAGTCGATGGTCGATGCAGGCCCACCGTATCGAGGCCGTCGCCGTTGAAGTCACCCACGAAGGGAGTGTCACCCGGGTTACCTAAGTCGTAGAAGAACTCTGCGGCGCCGAGCCCGGCACCGTCCTCGCCGAGTTCGTTGATGATGTATACGCGTGCCTCTGAGGAACGCCAGATCGAAACCGTGTCGCGGCCGTCTCCATTGAAGTCACCAACAAGGGGTACATCGCCAGGGTTGCCAAAGTAGAACTCGGTGTCGGCAATGCCCTGCGTGTTGGTGTCACGGATGTACACAAACCCGTCCGACTGGCGGTAGAGACCAGGCGTCGCAACACCATCGCCGTCCCAATCACCCATGAACGGCAGGTCACCGGGGTCGCCGAAGTAGAACGAGTCGACCGTTGCCGGATATTCGATCTGGTCATACAGGCTCCACACGCCACCGCTGTCCACCGCAATAATCGTGTCACACGTCAGGCCCTCTTCACATGCGGGGTCCACATTGACCTCACCGGGCTCCGAGATGCGCAGTGCGGCGTCTGCATGCGGTGTCGGGTTCACCACCACGCCGTCGACATGTACTTCCCAGTGCAGATGAGGAATCGTGCCTTCGGCATTGCCAGAATCGCCATCCCAGCCGATCAACTGTCCCGCGCTGACTTCCACACCGGGGACGATGCCCGGAGCAATTCCCCATCCTTGTCCATCGTCTGTGCCGGCCGTGTCGTTGTTGAGATGGATGTACCAGGTCTCCCAGCCGCGCTCATGCATGATCGCGATCGTGCAACAACGGTCGGGGTTCAGGTCGTCGGGGTCTCCCGACCAGTTGACGTACTTGATGACACCGGCTGCTGCCGCTACCACGGGCACACCCTTCACGCCATACGTACCGATATCGACGCCTTGATGCCCCCGGGAGCAACCTGAGCCGCGGCACGCACCGAAGGTATCGGAGTAGGCGAAGTCCACGTAGTCAATTCCCACGACAGGGAAGATCCAATCAGGTGGGTCGCCTCCAGCATTCGCGGGATTCGCCAGAATCGGCAACACCGCAATGGAGAGCGCGAATACGAGCAGCGGGGTCAGCGCAACGCGCCGCTTCAAGGTGATCATCAGTTGTTTATCGGCACAAGCCACCAGAATCTTGATGAGTCGAACGAATCAGCTGTCCGCCTCGACCCAGCGTATTCCGCAACCCCATTTAGCACCGTCCCGGAAGAACAGGTCGCCGTTGATCCACCCTCTCTGCGCACCTGCCGGTGCGCGTCTCTCCCATCAAGGGAGAGACCCCTACGAGGTGACGAGGTTGGTGAAGGGGCCCACGTAAGCGGTCCAGTCGGCGGTGCCGGCTGAGTTACTCATGTTGAGGTACACCATGCCGTCCGATGGTCTGTAGACGCCAACGGTGTCGTCGCCGTCTCCGTCCCAGTCACCAGCTATGATCTGATCCCCTGGGTCGCCGTAGAAGAACGAGAGATCTGCAACCCCTGTGGTCAACGAGTTGCGGAAGTACACGAAGCCCGTCGATCCGCGGTGCAGGCCGATCGTGTCGATGCCGTCACCATCGAAGTCTCCGGTGAATGGTTGGTCTCCCGGGTTTCCGAACCCGAAACTCATGGCGGCGGCACCAAGACCGCCACCGTCAGCGCCGAGGGCATTCACGACGTAGACCCTTCCCTCAGACTGGCGGTAGATCGACACGGTGTCCTTACCGTCACCGTTCCAATCGCCCACGAGAGGGGCATCGCCAGGATCGCCGAAAAAGAATTCGTAGTCAGCCGTCCCCTGAGTGTTGGAGTTCCTCAAATAGACATACCCATCACTCTGGCGGTAGAGCCCCGGTGTGGCGGTGCCGTCACCATTCCAGTCACCCATGAACGGGATGTCTCCTGGCTGACCGAAGTAGAAATCGAGGGGGTTGTCCTGATCGCCGAGGTCGTAGACGTTCCAGCGTCCGCCGCTGTCCACACCGGCAACGCCGTCACATGTCCCTGCGCCACACGGGGATTCGGGCCACGGTGGCACTGGTGGATCGTCAGCCGGGATCGGCGAAGGTGCCTTCTCCCCGTCCGAGTCACCGAAGACGACCGTCACCCAGACGATCGACCCACTCGATGGGTCGTGAACGATGCCTATGCCGACACGGTCGTAGTACTCGTTGAGGATGTTCGCCCGGTGGCCGGACGAATTCATGAATCCAGTGTGGTGCACGCCGCAATCGGTGCCGTACCCCTGACTCCACGAGATGTTCTCACCCCGACGCCTCCAACTACCGGGGAACGACAGGTCGGAGTGCCGGAAGCCGGTCAGCTCCATCTCGAAGGACCACTCACGTGCGTATTCGGTGAGGGACGCATCAGTGACGAGGGGTGCGATGCCCCTCGCAACGCGCTCTTCGTTGTGCTTGTCGAACAGGCACTGCTCGATCGACGGTGCAACCTCAGAGGTCGCAGCGACCGCAGGGACGAGGGTGGTGAGCATCGCCATCGTGAGGACGCTGATCGAAATCGCTGTGCGGTAGCGGGCTCTGTTCATCGGTTGCCAGCTGTGAGGACTCGTGGGTAGGTGCCGACATATCCGTTCCAATCAGCGGCACCGTTGGTGTTCTCAAGGTTCGTGTAGACCCTGCCCGTTGAGGGTCTGTAGACGGCGACAGTGTCATCGCCATCGCCGTCCCAATCCCCAGCCAGGATCTGATCTCCGGCATCGCCGTAGAAGAAGGACAGATCAGCAACACCGGTGGAGAGAGAGTTTCGGAAATACACGAACCCTGCCGACTCTCGGTAGAGGCCGACCGTGTCGATCCCATCGCCATCGAAATCCCCAACGAAGGGTGAGTCACCGGAGTTGCCGAAGTAGAAGCTGTACTCAGCTGCACCCATCCCACCGCCATCGGCGCCAAGTTCGTTGATCACATAGACCCGAGCCTCGGAGGGTCGCCAGATCGAGACGGAGTCTTTCCCGTCACCGTCGAAATCGCCGACCAGCGGCACATCACCGGGGTTCCCGAAGAAGAACTCAAGATCGGCCACGCCCTGCGTGTTTGCATGCTTGACGTACACGAATCCGTCCGTCTGTCGGTAGAGACCGGGCGTCGCAACGCCATCACCGTCCCAATCCCCCATGAACGGCATGTCGCCAGGATCACCGAAATAGAACGTCGAGATGTCCGGAGAACGATGCAACGCGTCCCAGAGCCCCCATCTGCTCCCGGAATCGACCCAGACGATGGAGTCACACGGCCCCTTCTCACACGGCACCACCTCAGGGGTGGGAGGTCCGACGGTCAGTGTCCCCGGTGTGAACCACGATGTCAGAGGCCATTCGTAGACGGTATTCGCGGAGCCAACTCCCTGGGCCCACCCTTGGGTGAGGGACGTTCCGGTCCACGCTCTCCAGTCCGTCTCCCATGGGAGATTGAAGTTGAACCACACAAAACCGACCACATTCGGATCGGTGGCAAGGTGCTCCATCATTGATCGGGTCCACACCGCCTGGTCACCACCACACGATGGTCGTGGCGATGCCGTTTGGGCAATCATGAAGGGCTTCGAGTCATTGACAGTTGCCCTGATTTCGTTCAGATACGGATCCATGGCTTGTGCCGGCGTCTGGTATTTCCCGCCGGATACACATGATCCGAAGTTGTACGCAGAAATCGAGATGATGTCAACGACATCGTCACCGGGGTAGTAGTCGGCCAACGACCCACATCCCGGTGTCGTCCAACCATTCGGTGCCCAAGCAAAACGCACCTGTGTTTCGCCAACTCCAGCCTTGCGGAATGCGTCGACGAACTTGACGTACGACGCCTTGAAGTCGGTTGGGTTACATCCATAGGATGTCCAATTGCCGTTGTGCTCAGGGAATGGAGCAACGATGAGACTCCGTTGACCCCCCAAATCCAAATAGGACTTGACGTGTGCCACCCAACCCGCAATCGCAGCGTCATGGTTTCCTGCCGCGATCGAAGCCGCGGTCGCCGAAACTCCGACGTTTGCGAAAGGCGTCGCCTGGGCGCTCCACACGCTGTTGAGTATCTCGCGCGTGTTCGACCACTCTGTGATCGGCGCCCCGTTGGTCTCGGCGACATTGTGGAACGTGCCACCAAACGTGACTTTCTGACCTGCGGCAGCCCCAACACCGTCGAGGTCCCCAGCGGGATAGAAATCGTCCGAGTACAAGCCTGTGTGGAGGTCGCCACCGATCTCGCCCGCCGTTGCAGCGGATGCAGAGAACACGAGCGCGATCACAAGCAAGACAACGAGATTGATCCGTGACCTCATAGGAAAATATCGGCTGTCGGAACGTGACACTTGAGTGGATGCTGAGAGGGTCGGGTATTGATTGCCACCGATGACAGCTATTACCGCGCCGGTGATCGTCGCCACCCTCAACGAAGCGGCGAACATCGACCACGTCATGGATACAGCCTTGGACGACGACCGCGTGATCGAGCCATCATCGCTGATGGTGGATAGAACGATACGACCTCAGAGGAAATACGGTCACAAGCAACAGACGCTCAGTGCATCGCCTTCCTCTCACCTCGGACGATATCTCGGTGTCGCTCGACCTCTCCTGTACGATGAACGAGATGCATCAGAAACACCCTCGTCGGATCGCTGCGACTGCCCCCCTCGATCGAAGGGCGAATCTCGTGGTCGTGATTGCCGTAGTAGCCATGTTGCTCATCGCCGGCGACCCAGCGAACGCGGCCCCAGGGTCGTTCAGGTGTACTACCCCTGGCGCGCTTCAAAACGAGGTGGATACAGCACCAACGGGTGCCACGATCGTCCTCGACCCCGGCGTCTGCTTTGAGAACCTGACGATCACACGGGATCTGGTGCTCATAGGCTCAGGATCCGGGGTTACCACAATCGATGGTTCCACCGAACAGCGAAGCGTGATTCAGGTCTCGGGCGGTGCAACGCTCACAATGCGCGACCTCAGTATTCGCAACGGGACCGCGCTCGCAGGGGTCTGGCCGGATACCGGCAGTGGCGGTGGGATTCTCGTGCGGGGGTCAAATCTCACACTCGAGCGCGTCGAAGTTACCGACAACTCCGCTGTCGTTTCGGGAGGGGGCATCGCCCTCGAAGGCGGCACGGTCAACATTCACGAGAGCAACATCCACGACAACCGCGTAACCCAGCCCGGCGGCAGCGAGGTTCCACAAGGCGGCGGCGGAATCTCGGCCGTGTTTGGAGCAACCCTCACGATTACAGAATCGGCCATCACGAACAACCAAGCGCTCGGTCCCGACATAAGCGGCGGCGGAATATACAGCGGGTCGCAGCTGACGATCATCAATACCACGATCGCCAACAACGTATCCACGGCGGGGGGCGGCGGACTCATCAACGTGCTGCCTGCAACCATCACGAACAGCACGTTGGCTGGCAACACAGCGCTTGGGGCCGAAGGTGGTGGCGGAATCCTCAATGTTGGCGACGGACTCAAGATCGAGACGACGATCGTGGCAGGCAACAGCTCGACCGTCGGACCGGATTGCCGTGTCACTGGGGCTGGGCAACCGATCGAATCGTCTGGCAACAACCTCGTGGGTGACGCTACCGGGTGCACTCTCGCTCTGGTGACCACCGACCTGGCGGGCTCAGCTTCGAGTCCGGTGGATCCCCTCCTCGCCACCGTCGAAGACAATGGCGGGCCGACACCCACAATGGCCATTGACGGAGCCAGCCCGGCGATCGACCACATCCCAGTGACCTCGTGTCCCACCGAGATCGACCAACGCCTCCACCGTCGACCCGTCGGGGAGGGTTGTGACATCGGCGCGTACGAACGGGATGAATACACCGTTGGACTGTTCGATCCGACCACCGCTTCCTGGCAGTTGATGATGCAAGACTCACCCGGATTGCAGTCCTTCTACTACGGCGACCCGGGCGATACCCCATTTGTCGGGGATTGGGACTGCGATGGGAACGAAACACCCGGCCTGTTCCGTACTTCGGACGCGTTCGTGTACCTTCGCAATTCCAACACGCAGGGACTTGCTGATATCCGATTCCTGTTTGGAGACCCTTCTGATGTCCCACTTGCTGGCGACTTCAACGGTGACGGTTGTGACACAATTTCGATCTATCGACCCTCCGAAGCACGGTTCTATGTGATGAACAGACTCGGTGCGAACGGAGAAGGGCTCGGCGCAGCCGACTACTCGTTCCTCTTCGGCAATCCCGGAGACGAACCCGTTGTCGGCGATTGGGACGGTGACGGTGACGACGAGATCGGTCTCTATCGCGAATCAACGGGGCTCTTCTACTGGCGGAACACACTCGATACGGGCGTGGCTGATGGGTCAATCTTCTTCGGCGAACCTGGCGACCGGTTCGTTGCAGGCGACTGGGGCATCGTCGACGGAAAGGACACGCCGGGCGTCTTCCGATCGTCGAACACGGTGTTCTACTTCCGCTACACCTTGACCCAGGGAAATGCCGACGCACAATTCGCCTGGACCGATGCTGGAGCCAGTTGGTTGCCTATCGCCGGAGCATTCAGAAACGACTGACATGTGGCGGGGAGTTGTCCCGCAACGGACTTCGGGCACACAACCGGTATTCTGCCATCCGATGGTTCCCTCCAAGACACCACCAGCAACGTCGGTGATCCTTGCGATCCTTAACGAGGCCGGAAACATCGACGAAGTCATCGATCTGGCATTGAGCGACGATGCAGTGATCGAAGTCATCGTTGTCGACGGCGGATCAACTGACACAACCGTCGACAAGGTCTTGGCGAGAGTCGAAACAGATGACCGCGTGACCCTCCTCCACAACCCAGATCGCGTACAGGCCGTGGGCCTGAACATGGCCGCATCCGCCGCCTCTGGCACGCTGCTCGTGCGACTCGACGGCCACAGCCGCTACGCCCATGACTACATCACCGCGTCCCTCGCCGCGTGGCATCCGGGCACTGCGGTCGGCGGGCCGATGACGGCCGAAGGGTCAAGTCCCTGGGAGGGTGCAACCGCCAATGCGATGGCGGACCCCCTCGCCATCGGCCCTGCCCGTTTCCACCACGCCGACTCGATCGAGGAGGTCGACACCGTCTATCTGGGAACGTTCGAACGCTCCACATTTGTCACTCTCGGTGGATACCGTGCGTTTCCCAGCGGAACCGTCGAAGACACGGACTTCTACGAGAGGTGGCGCGCTCACGGTGGCACGGTACTCGTCGACCCCAGTATCAGGAGCTGGTACAAACCTCGTGACACCTGGAGAGGCCTCATCCGTCAGTACTTCCGCTACGGGCGCGGAAAAGCCGAACTCGTGTGGCTCAACGGTCGGCTGCCGTCGATGCGTCCGCTCGCACCAGGTGTCCTGGTGGCAGCCTTCGGCGTGTTCGGAATCGTTGCAGTCGTTTCGACGTGGGTTCCGTTGGCCGCTGTTGGAATGGCATGGATAGTCGCACTCGTGGTTGTCGCATCCAGGGCCAGCTCCCGCCGTGCGCTCACTGCTCTGGTCGCCGGCACGATGCACCTCGCGTACGGCGCCGGGCTGTGGTGGGGGCTTCTTGCGGGTCGACCAAACGTCAAGACACTTGGTCTTCAACCACGCCACGGACGAGAAGAGAGCAGCGACCTGGACTGAGGCATCCCGAACAAGGCTGAGAATGATCGAGCCACTCCCCTCCGCTGCGGCCTGTCACACCTCTGGCGATAGGCACTACCGAAGAGACTCAGGACAGTTTTCGACGTGCCCTGTCGCGTCCGACGACCAACGCAAGATCTTCGCGACTGAAACCGCCCGAAGCTTTGTGCACACGATGGCGGACAAGCGGTCTCGGCACGAGACCGAATGAGGAACCATCCGCCACGAGCTCGGCCCAGAAGTTCCAGTCTTCACAGTAGAGAAACGCGAGATCGGGTTCGAAACGCACATCGGTGCCGAGGGCGGACCGATCAATGAGCGCGGCGGTTGAGACGATCGGATTCTCGCGCGATCCAACCCTTCGGTCGAACGGTGGTTTGGCTTCTATGGCGTTGTACTCCCCGAAGAACTCGGTCCACGACGCCACAACGGCGTGCCTGGGGTTACTCCTTAGGGCATCTGCAAGCAGCTCGAGTGCACGAGTATCGAGCACATCGTCCTGATCGATGAGTAGTACCGCATCACCTGTCATCGCGTCGAGCATGGCGTTGCGTGCGACACAGACGCCGCGGTTTGGCTGTTCCAAAACGGTGAGCTTGGCGCCGTCAATTCCGCCGCATTCGCTGATCGTCTCTCGGGTTCCAGCGGATGGCGACCCATCCATGACAATGATCACCTCGTGCGCCGAAGTGGTCTGGTTCATCACCGATTCGATCAGTTCGCCGAGGTAAGGCGCATCGCCATACACAGGTATGCCAACGGTGATCCTCGAAGCGCGTTGAGGTGCAGTCGTCCTATCGGTCAACGCCGGGATGCCACGATGTGCAACCGGAAGAACCGCGCTCCGCTCTCCGTCCACGATCCGAGCAAGGTCATCTTCATTTCCCCAGACGGCTATCCCGTCCCAAATCTGTGCCACGACCGAGCCCTTTGGTGCAGCAACCGATATCGAGCGATCGGCGCACTGTCGCACGATCTCGTCGTGGTCGGCAAACGGATCGCCCAACACGACGAGGTCCGTGTCGGTCGGCATTGCCGGGCTCCTACCAACTCGGTCCCCAAGCCGGTGCCGTGGGCCTCCAAAGGCCTCCCATGTCGTTCCCTTCCAGTACTCGTCGTGATCGTCCTCGGTACCGAACACTGCCGACACGTCTGGTGTGTCTGCAATGGTCCGCAGAACCTCGGGAAACGCATTCAAGCGCGACACCGCGCCCGGGACATAGATCAGCCGACTCTCGCCGTGCACAGGCATGAGAGTTCCTCTCGAGTGAGACACGAGGGTGGCGTCGACTCCGACTTCGGCCAGCAGCTCCACTTCGAGATCGGAACGACAGATCACGCGATCAGAGAACCTGTACTGGGTGATCTCCCAGTCGAGGATGGACTCCATCTCGTCGTCGATGGTGGCAAGGCTCTCACCGATCCGCAGCCGTCTCAGCACATTCGAGTACCCCGCGACCGTCCACAGCAAGAGGTTCGACTCGACGCGATGGTTTGCCATGTCGAGCGCGAGAATGCCAGCCAGCCCCGATCGATCGTCGACAAGGACAACACCGTCGTCACCGAGAAGGGGCAGAGCAGAAGCTGCGAACCGCCACGACTCGATGAGCGCTTGGGGCGTATGTTGGAAGGCCGCAGCTGTACTGTCGTAATCCCTGTCTCTGCGTGGGATCTGTCTCTCGACGTCCACAGCATGCCGCTCAATGTCCCATCCGTCGTCCAACATCATTGATGCGACACCCTCGAGCGCCTCGGACGTACTGCCGATCGCAGATGTGAGTACGTGGGCTTGCACGCTTCGAGCCTACGACGACTGCAGCTCGTAGACCGCGCGCTCGAGAGCAGCCCGGAAACTGGGTAGCTCGGACAACCCAAGAACCTCGATGCGCTCTGAGTCAAGAACTGAATTCTGAGGTCGCGCGGCTGCAGTTGGATAGTCCGCTGTTGTACACGGCGATACGCGACCGGGATCGAGTCCGGCGAATTCGGCGATCATCCGGGCGATCTCATACCAGGTTGTCGCTCCGGCATTTGCCATGTGGAGCACGCCGGTCACACCGGAATCGAGCGCATCACACGACCCAGACACCAAGTCATCTACAAACGTTGCGCGGCCCCGCTGATCAGCCACCACCGTCACATCGCCCTTACCGATGAGATCCAACATCACCGAGGCGAAATTCCGGTGCGTACCTGACATCAGCCATGACGTGCGAATCACAAGAGACCCAGGATTGGCCGCAAGAGCTGCCTCCTCACCCGCGAGCTTGGTACGGCCGTACGCATTGATAGGCGAAGTGGTGTCTGATTCGACGTATGGGTCCAACTTGGTGCCATCGAACACGTAGTCCGTTGAGTACGTCACGAAGCGAGCGCCCACGTCGGCGCAAGCTGCCGCCATCGTTTCCGTCGCGGTTGCGTTGACGGCAAACGCGGCGTCTTCTTCGGTTTCCGCTCGATCAACAGCGGTGTATGCGGCGCAGTTGATCACCGTTTTGGGTTCGAGGTCGCGAATCGTCTCACGGATCGCCTTCGCATCTGTGAGATCGAGCTCAGGGAGATCGACATACTGCGCTCGATCACCGAGATGCTTCCGGAATGCGGTACCAAGCTGGCCTGACGCTCCGGTTACGAGCATCATGTGGCGGGTGCGGTTTCGGCGAGAATGTCCTCGACATACTCCCGATACGTGGATTTCGGCATCGATTTCACAACCGACGCGAGATGCTCTGCCGACACATAGCCCATTTCGAAGGCGATCTCTTCGAGGCATGCGATCTTGAGCCCCTGCCGGTGTTCGATCGTCGCGATGAAGTTCGCAGCCTCCAGCAGGCTCTCATGGGTACCTGAATCCAGCCAAGCTACTCCCCGACCCAGCCGGTGTGCCCTCAGCTCACCCAATTCGAGGTAGGCGAGGTTGAGATCGGTGATTTCGAGTTCACCACGATCTGATGGTTCCATCGCCCTCGCCATCTCAGCCACACGTCCGTCGTATATGTAGAAGCCTGGCACTGCGAGATTCGACTTTGGATTCTCGGGCTTCTCCTCGAGAGAGACGACCTGAGATCCGTCCAGCTCCACTACGCCGTAGCGCTCTGGGTCCTTAACCGGATAGGTGAACACAACGGCACCGGAATCGAAGGACTCCACCACATCGTCGAGCCCCAGGTTTCCATAGAAGATGTTGTCACCGAGGATGAGCGCCACCGAGTCTCCATTGACAAAGTCTTCTCCGATAATGAGTGCCTCAGCGATGCCTTTCGGTGCCTCCTGAACGGCATATGAGAGCTCTATCCCCCACTGCGAACCGTCCCCGAGTAAGGACTCGAACCTCGGAATATCGCGCGGTGTCGATATCAGCAGTACTTCCCTGATGCCTGCCATGAGGAGCGTTGACAACGGGTAGTAGATCATCGGCTTGTCATAGACAGGTTGGAGCTGCTTGCTGGCAACCCTTGTAATCGGGTCCAAACGGCTTCCCGCTCCGCCCGCCAGAACGATTCCCTTCATGCACGCTCCTTCAACGGTCGCCACCAGTCCTCGCGGTCGCGGTACCAACCGACGGTGTCGTCGAGTCGTTCGTCGAACGTGTGACGTGGCCGCCAACCCAGAGAGCGGAGCTTGGATGAATCTACGGCATACCTCAGGTCATGCCCGAGGCGGTCGGTGACGTGCTCGATCATGGATTCGTCCTGCCCGAGAGCTGCGAGAATCCGATAGGTGAGGTCGAGATTTGTGAGCTGTGCATTGGCCCCGATGTTGTAGATCTCACCCGGCACGCCCTTGTCGGCGAGCAAATGAACAGCAGCGTTGTGGTCCGCCACGTGCAGCCAATCGCGTTCGTTGCGCCCGTCGCCATACAGCGGAACCGGTTTGCCTTCAATGAGGTTCGTGACGAAGAGCGGGATCACCTTCTCGGGGAATTGGTACGGCCCGTAATTGTTTGTACAACGGGTCACGATTACGTCATAGCCGTACGTGATCGCATAGGACAGGGCAAGCAGATCAGATCCTGCCTTTGATGAGGAATACGGCGAAGACGGATCCAGCAGAGCCGTCTCGTCCGGGAATCCTTCGGCGATGGAGCCATACACCTCATCGGTCGACACGTGCATGAACCGCCCTACCCCGTGCCGATGTGCGGCGTCAAGCAGGACCCCGGTGCCGACAACATTCGTTTCGAGGAAGACCGCCGGTCCCGCAATCGAGCGATCGACGTGGCTCTCTGCAGCGAAATGCACAACGACGTCGTGGCCCGGCATGAGTTCGTCGACCATCTCTGCATCACAGATATCACCTTTCACGAAACGGTGATTTGGGTACTCGCTGAGCTCGTCGACCGTTGCCTGAACTCCGGCGTAGGTCATGGCATCGAGGTTCGTGATCGTTGCATCGGGTTCTTCCGCGAGTACACGTCGTATGAAGTTCGAACCGATGAATCCTGCACCACCGGTGACGAGATAGCGTTTGGTCATGCCTGGCCCCTCATTCGAATATCTCGGCTTCGCTCAACGGAGGTGCGGCCGCGTCCTTGTCTGACAATATCGGTTCACCGTCCCCAATCATCCAGTCGATGCCGACATCGGGATCGTTCCATTGGATGCTTCGATCACACTCGGGGGAGTAGTACTCGGTGACCTTGTACATGATCTCTGCGCCATCGGTCATCGCGCGGAAACCGTGGGCGAACCCCGGTGGAACCCACAGCTGCTTGCGGTTCTGCTCGGTGAGTTCGATGGCAAACCACTGGCCAAACGTTGGTGATGAGCGGCGGATATCGACCGCAACGTCCAGAATCGATCCCCGCACTGCCCTGACGAGCTTCCCCTGTGCCATTGGCGGCAGCTGATAGTGCAGACCTCGGAGGACGCCCTCGGCGGATCGGGATTGATTGTCCTGTACGAAGGCCATCGGCTGACCCGCGATCTCGCTGAAACTTCGCTCGTTGTAGCTCTCGAAGAACAATCCTCGTCCATCGGCGTGGACGTCGGGTTCTAGGACCCTGAGTCCCTCGAGATGTGTTTCGGCTGTCTTCAATGGTTCTCCTGGAATCCGGTCAGCCTTTGCGACGCCGCACCCACCGCACGAGAAAGACTACGCCAAGCAGCAGAATCGTTCCGGACGATACTGCAAGCCCGAAGAAGAAGTGATTCGGCAGGTAGGTGAACTCGATTCGGTGATGTCCCGAGGGCACAAGAACACCGAGCAATGCTCCGTCGACACGCACATGGTCAACCGTGACACCGTCGATAGCAACCGACCACCCCAGCGCGTCGTTCTGGGAGAACACCACGATGCCGCTGGCGTCTCCCTCGGTAACGACAACAGCTCCTTGTCGGGAAACCGTCGACTCCAGGATTCTTGGTGCAGGACCGTCCTGAGAGGCAGTCGAAGGTCGGCCGACGAAGCGAACGACTTCGGGATCCACGTCGATATCGGCGAGCGCATCCTCCTGGGTCGCGTACGCACGCCAGCGGGCATGTGCGCTCACAAGCGGCCATGCATCCGGTCGCTCATACACCCAGGCTTGATCCGTCGAGACCAGTCGAAGAACCGGGTCGGGTGAGATGAACCGCAGAGCGGGTCCCGTAGCGATCGACGATGCAGCTATCTGCACAGAGCACGAGGAGTCATTCTCCACGATCATCGTTACTTCATCCCCCGCCGAGGCCCAGTTGCCGTCGATGGCAAACGCAGTCCATCCTGTTGGGATATCAGCGAGATTGCGGCGAGTCACATATTGCCGTCCTGATGAACCGTCGATGGCGGTCACCGCGATACGACCTTCGGGGCAGCCATCGCCTACGTCGAGATCGATGGAGACACCGCTGAACGGTCCCGTGGCCTCAACGGTTCTCGTGGCGGGACCGTCGAGCGGTTGCCATCCCGAGGGAACGAAATCAGCAGTCATGGTTGCGACGGTGATGGATCCACTGATTGGAGCATCACTGCCAATGAGGATCTCGTCCGCGGCATGACCATCGATATCACCGGACGCAATTCGGTTGTAGTCGGCACCCTCAGCCGGCGATGACGCCACATGGGTTGCTCCACTGAACACTTTGAGCGGTTGAGATCCATCCAGCGGGGCCGTAACGATCTCGAGCGATCCGCCTGCAAGTGGATCGCCAACGCTCACGGCCACTCCTCCGGTATGGGTCATGTCGTAGGCGAAGAAGTCGAATTCCAGCACTCCCTCGCTGTTGAGGACGCGAACATGGGGTCCTCCCCCATCTCCAGCGCCGACAACGATCTCATCCACACCATCCCCGTCGACATCACCCACGCCCGCCGTCGCCCCGCCCCGAAAGCCCTCGCCGAACGCCAGAAACGTTGCTTCGATGGATCCGTCCACGTCGAGCACCAATACCTGTGGTGACGAACCTGCACCCGCACCGAGCACTATCTCGTTCGCTCCGTCCCCATCGGGATCGCCGATCGCTGGCCACCACCCACCCGGAGGGGTGGGTTGACCTATCGATATCGTTTGGAGAAGCGAACCGGACACGTCGAATACATAGAGATCTCCACCGGTGTGTGCGGGCGCGAGGAGAATCTCGTCATCGTCACTGTCCAGTAAGTCTCCGGCAGCGACACGCATACCTGCCTCGCTTGGGTTCAGCAGAGCAACGACCGAACCGGGATCGTTCGGGAACGCCACGTTGGCGGTGGGTGTCATCTCGTCTGATTGCACGATGAAGAAGGATTCCCCCTGCCGTCCATAGGCCACTGAGTAGGGTCCGGATCCATTGATGGACGTCGCCACGGATTCCAGACGGAAGTCTTGCTGGACCCCGAATGGTGGTTCTCGAGTATCCAATGCGAAGTATTTGACCGCCAGGTGATCGAGAACCGGCGACGTGAGATTCCACTCATCGCGCGTCATGATGATCTTGAAGGCATCTCGGCTGAAAGCAATGGGGTTGACAGATTCAATCAGGTTCTTGAATTCTCTACTGTGCAAAGCTGCACCGCGAATATCGGGTGCACCCACGACCTGCGAACCGTTCGGATAGAACGATGTGAGTCCAGTGGCACCAAATCGGTAGTCATCTCCGGCGAGTTGATCGATCGTCTCGTGGGCCCGTGTGGCGCTGTAGAAGTCCTCAACGGGTGCCGTCGGTGTAAATCCGTGGTACGGAAGCGCGAGTTGTACGAACACGACTGCTGTGATCACGATGCCGACCGGCAGAACGTACCTTGGTCTTCGAGTCAACCAAGCCGCGAAGACAACGACGAGAATCGATACTCCCACGGTCCACATCGTCGCGGTCGCTGCCACTCGCAACTGGCCTGCCGACCGAGCGAGGGGCACCCAATCACGTACTGCGGCGACGAGGACCACGATCGCACCGATGATCATTGCTGTCGACACCGCCCAGGGCGCACGCCATTGCTCCCTGTTCGCCTGTTCTCCCTTGCTGTGCTGGGACATCAGCCAGTCGAGAGCCATCGCACCGACGGTGGCCGCGGCCAATGCAACGACGAACCGCGTCCGATTCACTGGGTTTCCGGCAAGTCCGGGAAGACGGTTCACGATCGTCAGCACCGGCGTACCGAAGTACGTCGCCAATACAGACAATCCGGCCACGAGCGATAAGAACGACCAGGCTGCTCGGGCGGTCGATGGCAGACGGAGTCGTCGAGCCGATGCCGCACCCCATCCGATCAACACGAGCAAACTACCAACGGCTCCGATCAACGCTACGCTCTCGACGGGATTCGTTCCCGTCCACCAGTCGTATCCGGCGCCTCTCCACTCCCCCAGTGTCGATCCCTGTACCAAACCAAGGATTTGGGCGGGACGAAGCGGCGGAACAGAGGATGCTGCGAGTCGACCCTCAAACGTTCCTCGATCAATGAGCTCCACAACAAACGGGATCAACGTGAATGCGGCGAGCATCGCTCCGATGATTACCCCGGACGCGCCGGCGACGGCCCGCTTGATCGCTGTTCGCCACACACGAGGGACCTCCGACCGCACATCGGCGATGAGCGATACCACGACGAGCCACACGATCCATCCCACGGTGAGGTACACGAGGTACACCCACCCTGATGGGAACCCTTCGAGCCAGCCCCACGCGATGAATCCGCCGAGAAGAACGATGTCTCGCCAGCGCAGCTTCGTCACCACCCGATGGGCTGCCCACAGCGCTCCAGGAACGATGAACGACACTGTCATTCGGTGGATGAGTACGACATTGCTCCCGGCGAATGTATAGAGCACTGCACCCAGCACAGCAGGGAGAACTCCGATGCGAAGTCTCCTTAGGAAGAGATACATCAGCACCTGGGACAGAAGGAACTGAAGAGCCACCTTGAGCCCAATCGCATACCAAGCAGGGGAGATCAGGAACCCGATGTTGAACGGCGAGGCAATGAGAAACGTTGGGAGTGAACCAAGAGGAACTCCCGCTGCAACATTCGGATCCCAGAGCCGATACTCGAAATCCTTCAAACCCTCGGTGAACGCCACGATGTAGGGGATGACTTCGACCTGATCGGTTTGGATCACGTTGGCAATTGCCGCAGGTCGATCCACCGCGGATCGATAAGGATCTCCTAACTCGTTCATGTCCACGGCAGCAAAGGACCCGAATCCCAGGAGCGAATACCACAGATACAGGAATGTGGTGATCGCGAACACTGTCCCCACCACGACGGTACGGGTTGACCGAGATGTCGCAAGACGCTCAGATAGGTTCGGCGCGCCCGTAGGACTATCGGTCGTCTTGATCGAGTTGGGCCGTTCACTGATGGTCCCGGACAGATCGTGGTTGTCTTCCGATCCCCCTCGGGATTGATCCGGCATGGCGTGCATGGTACCTCGAGGGGTCGGCTAGGCCGTGTTCCACATGACGGGACTTCCGTCATTCCTCGCTAGATTCCGTATCGCAAATCCTGACCAAGGAGCGTGATGAACGACCGATTGGAAGCCGACCACTTTGTCATTGGAAGCGGCATCGTCGGCCTTGCGGTCGCATGGCATCTGCGCGATCAGGGCAAGGTCATCGTGGTCGACAAGGAGCCAAGCGCGGCGTTTCACCAAACCGGACGAAACTCGGGCATCGTCCACTCAGGCATCTACTACCAACCCGGTTCGTTGAAGGCCCATTTGTGTACCGAGGGCAGAGCACAACTCGAAGCTCTCGCGGCTGATCACGGCATACCGTTGCACACGACAGGGAAACTCATCGTCGCAAACAGCAAGGCCGAAAGCGACGAACTCGACAAGCTTGCCGACCGCGGGCACGAGAACGGACTCTCCGGGTTGCGAGCTTTGTCGAGCGATGAAGCCACCGCTATAGAACCCGAAGTGAGAGCCGCTAACGCCTTGCTTGTTCCCCAGACCGGTCTCATCGACTACCGAGCCGCCGCTGCCGCTCTGGTACGTGACATCGAAGAGGCGGGGGGAGAACTGATGTACGGATTTGATGTCGAATCGGTGGAATCGACAACGCGGCCCGCCATCACGGCAGTTGACGGCCGTAGGGTCGTTGCGGACTCGGCGGTGAACTGCGCTGGCCTCCATTCGGATCGAGTTGCTCGGCTTGCGGGAGCAGAGCCTGATATCCAGATCATCCCGTTTCGCGGCATCTACTACCGATTGGCAGTACCTGCGCTCGTGACACGTCCGATCTATCCAGTACCCGATCCACGGTTGCCGTTCCTCGGAGTCCACGTGACGCCCACCATCACAGGCGACCTGGAAGTCGGCCCGAACGCGGTTCTGGCAACCGGTCGTGAGGCGTATCGATTCACTGATGTCGACTGGACCGACTTGCGCGAGACCCTGGGCTACCGGGGTTTTCGACGTCTTGCCAAGGAGTACTGGCGGGTTGGGGCCACAGAAATCAGACGAACGCTGAGTCGGCGAGCCTTTGCGAACGACGTCCGCCGTCTTGTTCCGGCGGTCAAGGACTCCTGGCTCATCCCAGCCGGCAGCGGTATCCGCGCCCAGGCATTGGACCAACAGGGGCGTCTCGTGGATGATTTTGTCTTCGAGCGGACAGAGAACGTCCTGCATGTGCTCAACGCGCCGTCCCCAGCCGCGACCGCGTCTTTGGCGATCGGCGCAGCCATCGCGGGACGCATCTGAGGGAGCGGGGCAGGACTCCGGTATCATCACCGGGCTATCGATTCGGAGGACATGCACATGGGACTTGGGCTGGGAGTAATTGGCGCCGGATCGATGGGCTCGCTGCATGCCAGAGTCATTACCGACTCTTCCGACGCCGATCTCCGCTGGGTGTCTGACCCCGATCCGAAAGCTCGCGAGATTGTTGCATCTCGCTACAGCGTGCACACGATGCCCGAGCCGGCTTCGTTGGTGGACCTCGACGCCGTCATCATCGCCTCTCCGACGGAAACCCATGCGTATTGGTGTACCAAAGCGATCGAGGCAGGTATCCCGTTCCTCGTGGAGAAGCCCCTCAGCATCGACTCCGATGAGGTCGAAGCTGTCACTTCCGCCGCACTCGAGGCTGGCGTGCCGTTCACAGTGGGATTCGTGGAACGATTCAACCCAGCCGTACGCACGGTGAGAGGAATCATCAATAATCCAACGTACTTCAGTGCCGTGCGCCACTCACCGTATGTCGACCGGATCCGTTCCGGAGTGTCAGGAGATCTCATGATTCATGATGTCGATCTTGCGCTCAGATTCATGGCTGCGAAACCTGTCTCGGTAACAGCGAGCCAGGCCCACATCCATCCATCGTCCGAGAGCGGAGCCGAGGACATCGCCGAGGCACACATCAGGTTCGACAATGGAGGCGTCGCCTCGCTGTCTGCAAGTCGTGCTGCACAGCGAAAGATCCGCACCCTCAGCGTGGCGGATCTCGAAGTCACAGCGGAGATAGATCTGATGCGACAGGACGTGACGATCTACCGACATGTTCTGAGCGCGTCGATCAAGGAGGATCGACCGGGATACCGCCAGGAAACGATCATGGAGATCCCGCAATTGCGATACAGGACTGAACCGCTGGTCGCACAGCTCGAACACTTCAAGGATCTCGTCGAGGGAAAGGTCGAACCGGCGTCCGAGGTTGCTGGCATTCTCAGATCACACCGTGTGCTGGAAGCCTGCAGGCGAAGCGTCGCGGAAGGCCGCGCTGTGGAACTCGACGACGCCTGATATGCGGATAGCGATAGTCAACAACTTCTTCCCTCCGCGCACTGGAGGCAGTGCACATCTCAGCGAAGCTCTCGCCCATCAGCTCGCTAGCCGAGGCCACGACATCCTCGTTATCACAGCCCAGTTCGGGGATGCACCCAGCGAGGAGACCCGTCGTGGCTACCGGGTCGTTCGGCTGCCCGCCTGGTATCTCCCAAAGACCGCACTCTCCTTCAACTTCGACATCAACTTCGTCACAACACCTCGCAACGTTGCCAGAGTCTTCGGGCTGCTCAACGAGTTCAAGCCCGACGTCATCCACCAGCACGGTCAACTGTTCGACCTGTCCTTCATCACTTCCGTGTATGCACGACGGAAGCAGATACCTCTCGTTCTCTCGGTTCACACGAGGCTCGAACATCCAAATCGTGCCGCAAACACCATCTTCCGAATCGCCGATGCGCTTGTCGTGCGCCCTTTCATCGCAATTGGACGTCCACATGTGATTGCCATGGATCGGCTGATGTCTCGCTACATCGCGAGTCGGTACGGTGTCCCTCCTACACGAACCGTTGGGATCCCCGTCGGAGTCGACGCGCAGCGGTTCACACAGCCTCCAACACGCGACATTCGTGGTGAACTCGGAATCGGTGATGCACCAGTCATCCTGTCAATCGGTCACGTCATCCCTGTGCGATCGCGGGTCACGCTGGTGGATGCCATACCCGCCGTGATAGATGCATTCC